>ERZ1026866.101-NODE-101-length-57043-cov-30.043044_pt1 | contig 57043 bp, 46 predicted proteins | sample MGYA00380163_ERZ1026866 | MGnify/ENA primary metagenome ERZ1026866 (study PRJEB33269, sample SAMEA4719799) | human gut metagenome | biome: human-associated habitat; feature: organic feature; material: feces | place: Cameroon | collected 2013-10 ...
ATACTATATAATAATTCTTTCATAATCTTTATTTAACCCCAAAATTATTTTACATATATAATTTAATAGTCAATTAATACAAATAGTAAAACTTGAAAAACTAAAATTTTTTATATATAAAATCAATCAAATAAATAAGCTAAATAATGCTCTTTATTTATATGCTCTTTTATATTTTTATTATCAATAAATATTTTTCCATAGCCTTTTTCTTTCATTACTATAATAAATGAATCTGTTACGCCAAAAATTAAACTATCTATATTTGAATAAAAATCTTTAGGCGCATTATATTTTTTTAATAATGCTTCAGGGTCATTTACTAAGTCTTTAAGATAAGGGCTTATTAATTTCTGACTCTCTAACTCAAATGTCATAAACATATTATCTATTTCAGCAAGATGCAAATCTTCTAACTTTGAAACTCTTTTATATAAAGATATTGTCTTATCATCATAGTATAATATATTAAAACTTTTAAACTCTTTAAGTTCATTATAATAATCAGCATAATTATCAATATAATTTAAAATACTCTCGTTCATTAATGATTTCCAATGTCTTTTTTTAGACTCTTTCACATAATATGCAACTATATCCTTATTCTCATTTATTTTTTCTTTTAAAAACTCATCAGAGAACTCTCTCACTCCATTAATAGATGAATTTATTTTTTCTTTTCCATTTATAAAAAGATAATCAAAATTAAATACATTTAGAGAAAATATTCTCTCAGAACTGAATAAAACACTTTTATCATTATACAAACCAACTATATCTGTATTATGCAGTCTTATTATTTCTGCTTCATCTTCTCTTATAATTTCAAAAGTTCCTTCTATCTTTACAGGCTCTCTTAAAGTCTTTTTAATATTATCCCCAACATAGTCAACAATACTGTCATAAGGCTTAAACTCAATGACATAGTCAATTTCTGATTTTGATGTATCATCTAATTTTGTTTTGAATTTTATTTCAGCAAAAGTTTCAGGCTCATATCTAGAAAATCTGCGACCCTCTGATGAGTGTTTATTAATTAAAATTGGATTATCTTTATCATAATAATTGTCAATTCCTATTCTTTCAGCTGAAAAGTAAACATCATTTATAATAAAACCATTATCATTATTTATATATACTCTTCCTATATATGGAAAAACATCATTTCTAGATAAATATAAATCATTATGATTATCATTTGTTCTATGCTCATAAACATAAATATAAATATTGTTTACTTTATCTTTAAGCATAAAAAAATTATTTTTATAAAATCTTACAGGGTTTTTCTTAGCATTATTTTTAGGTATATTAATAATTATTATGACAAGAGCTACTAAAATCACTGCTGCTAACAAAATTATTATATCCTTATCCATAAATTTAGTTATTAAATTTTTCATAATATCTCCTATTGTTGTTATGCTCGCCTCAGCTTAATATAAAATGCTAACTAAACTTATCAGCTGTTTCGGCTCATTTGTTATATTTCTAATCTTAATAAATTACTATTAATTAAACTTTTTACTTGAGCAAATTTAATTTATAAACTTATTTTATAAATTTACTTGCTAATTTATAAACTTGTTTTATTTCTTTTATTTCTAAATTCCAATTATTTAATTCTGTTACAATTAATTGTGGATATTTTTTACTTATATCTCTTAAAGCATTACCTACAGATTTTCTTACATATTCACTATTATCATGCTTTAGATTTGATAATCTTTTGATTGCTTCAATAGGATTTTCTTTGAAATATGGCTTGTTTGTCCATATTCTTAAACCTTCGGTTACTGCACGTCTTGTATTAGGATTACTATCATTTAACCATTCATCAATAATAGAAATAGATTTTTCATATCCTAATCTTTTACAATATTCATCAAAAGACTTTGCCAATATTTCCTGAACTCTCCAATTATTGTCTTTAGAAACTATATCTTTCATAAAATTAAGAATTTCTTTGTCTTCGGATAAATAACCAAATAAGAATACTGAGTACATTCTTACTTGATATGAATCCGATTTATAAGCTAAATATGCTAATTCTTTAATATGATTATTAGATTTGAAATCAGACAAAGCTTTCTTTTCTATTTCTTTAAATCCATTGGTTATTTCTGAAAATTCTTTTTCTAAACTTTTAATGTAATCTTTCAACTATATTCTCCTGATTTTATAAAAAGGATATTATTTAATTAATTATTCTTTATTATAATGATATTTACAAGAAGTGATTATTAAATTATTATTTTCTATATGATAAACTAATCTATGCTCCAAGTTAATTCGTCTGGAATATAAATCTTTTTTATCATATTTTAATTTTTCAGGTTTACCAATACCAGAATACGGATCTTTAATAATATCTTTAATAAGTTCATTAATCTTTTTTACAATCATTTTATCATTAGACACCCAAAACATATATTCCTGCCAAGCTCTCTCATTAAAAACTATTTTCATTTTTCAAGCTCTTCAAGTTCTTCTAAAGTTTTAACTATAACTTTTCCATTATCTTCCATATTAATAGCTTCATCTAGATATTGCTGTTCTTTTATCATGTCAATAATTTTGGCTAAATTTTCTTCAGGCATATTGTCTATAATATTTATTAATTCTTCTTTAACTGTCATAATTATTCCTTAACAATCGTTTAAACAATTACTTATTAATAGTATAGATAATAATTAAAACAAAATCAAATTTCATTTCTAATTTACAGCATATAAATTAATTAAACAAATAAGCCAAATAATGTTCTTTATTAATATTATCTTTTATATCATCTAAAGAAATAAATAGTTTTTTCTCTCCACTTTCTCTCATCAATATAATACCTGCTTCTGTTATAAGAAAAATCAAATTATCTATATCCTTATAAAAATCACTATCATATCTTTTTAGTATCTCATCAGCATTATTAACAAAATCTTTAAAGTAAGGCGTTATTAATTTTTCATTATCTAAGTCAATTATGAGAGATATATTATTTACTGTAAGATTATTATTAGCTTCTATCTTAGCAAATCTCTTGTATACACACATTGTTTTATCATCAAAATAAACTATATTATCAGCATTATAAAAATCTTTTAGTTTGTCATAATATTTAGTTTTAATATCATTAAATGCCATACTCTCATGTTTCTTTAAAATCTGTTCAACATTTATCTTCAATTCCTTTTTTTTATCAGAATACGATTTATTATCTCCGTTTATATATGAATTAATTTTATCATTATTCTTTATATTGAAATGATATAAGTCAAATAAATAAGAAAGAATATCTATAAAACGATTATGTTTTGCAGACTTACTAAATATTAATTTAGAATATTCTACATTAATATCAGGATTTGTATTTACTTCAAAAACTCCATTTATAATTTCAGAATCAGATATTTCTATAATATAGTTAATTTCTGTTTTATCACTATTAAAAAAATCATAAAGAGAATAATCAAATTTTATGATAGCTTTTTCATTTCTTTCTATAAGAAAATCATACCAGCTAAAATATTCTTTATCATTTTTTTTATTATCATCAAAATCATAAATAACAATATAATTATCCATAAAATTACTGACTATATTATAATATCCTTTTAGCTTATCATTATTTATAAATATATTTCCAAAAAAACCACGCATTACAGATACTACTCCGCCATAATAAGCATAACAATAAATATACATATTATTTACTTTATCTCTAAAAGTTATAAACATTGAGCTCTCTTCATAAATACTAGGAATATATCTTCTTTTATATACATAAATAAGAGAAGAAAATAAAGCAATCATAATAACTATAAGAATTAAATATTTACCAAATACTAATTTCAAATAATATAAAAAATTATCAGTTTTAGCTCCGTTTAAAACTAATATAGCTGCTATATCTTCATTGCCTTTATCAAGTGCTATTTCAAGCCCTTTGTTTAAATCCATTTTGAATTTATTTCCAAAAAATAAAAATTTCTTTTTCAATAGGATTTTTAACATAGGTTCATTTTCTTGATTAACTGCCAACAAAAACTCATCGTTTATATCATCATCGTTTTTATAATGTTTTAAGATAATTTCAACAACATCATAAGCATAATCATCTACAGCACTGTAAAGAGCCGTTTTACCATTAATAGATTTTTTGTAAACATCAGCATTATTTTTAAGTAAGAACTCCACTATATCAATTTTGGAATTATATTTTGAATAAGTATAAAGCAAAGTATACCCGTCATATACTCCATTTATATCATATTTCTCTATAAACTTCTTAACAGCTTCTAAATTCCCATAACCTTCTGCAGCATTTTGATATTCATATTCTAAACTATCTATTTCTATAACATTATATTTTTTATAAAGTTCTATTTTTTCTTTTAATACTTTTTCTGCTTCCCTTTTTAAAAAATTTTCCATATATCCTTGAGGGTCTTTTGCCATTTCTTTTAATTCATCTTCATTTGCAAACATTTCATCAAAAAGATTTTTATAGTAATTAGTATCATATTCCTCTGAGTACAAAAAGAAAGATGTTATTATTAATAAAATAAAAGATATAATTATCCTAAAAATATTTTTATTTTTTAACATATTTTACCTCATAAAGATTATAAGGATTTTATCCTATACTATAGAAATGTATATGTCAATATAAAAGAGTAAATGGAATTTAAGGCATAAAACTTACATTTACATTTTTTATTATGTCTATTTTTTGAGCTTCAGGCTTTGAATATTTAGCTGATGCTTTTTGAGAATTAGCTTGATTTCCTATATTAATAACAGAAGTATAAAGCACATTATTATCCTGATATATGGTAGCTTCAACAACTATTCTATAAGTACCGTCTTTTACTATGTTTCCTTGATTATCTTTACAGTCCCAAACTATATTAACCTTTCCTTGTTTAGGAGTAGGTTTTGATACAGCATCAATTATATTTTTATCTATACTTTGAGCATTAGCTTTTTTCTGCCAATTATTTAGAGATTGTTTTCTATATGTCCAGCCTTCTCTTCTTCCTGTAAAATCTGTGATATATATTGTAGCTATATAATTACCGTTATTATCTTCTGCCCAAGCAGCTATTTGATTGCTAGAATAACCGTCTCTTTTTGTATAATCGAAAGTTATATTAACTTTTTTAGTATTACTCTGAGCATAATTTTCATTGACATATGATAAAGCAAAAATCATAAATAAAATAATAAAAAGTTTTTTCATAAAAATACTCCTTTATAAAAAAGCTATATAATATATTATACTAAACCAGAATATTTCTCAAAGAAAGACTGTAATTTTTCTACAACAATTTGTTTTTTTTCAATTTTGTTTCCTTGTTTACTAAATCTTGATATTGAAGGAAGTATTTTATCAATATCACTTCCTGAAGTTATTATCTCTCCATATTCAAAACAGCTTGATATAAACTCTTTTGTTTCTTTTTCTTTTAAATTTTCTTCTTTAATTAATATACTTAAGTCTTTCTCTTTCTCTTCCCTTACATATTTATAAAACTCTTCTTGTATATCTGTTTCAGAAGTATTCATTTGATTAATAAAGTTTTCAATTAATTCTCTCTTGCTTCTTAATTCAATACCAGCATTAATTAATTTTCTAACATATTCTATTATAGTAGGTTTATCTTTATTTTCATTTTTATATTTTGCAACTATTAAAAGTATATAATCAATATTTACTTCAACTTGTTTAATTAACTCTATTTCGAATACAACATCATCTTGAATATTTTCTATTTCAGGATTGTTATTATTGTCTTTGTTTTGAGTAAACTCTGTATATAAATCATTATACTTTCCTTTATAATCTTGAAAATCTATATCTGACATTATTTTCTCTCTGTCTTCTCTAAATTTATCAAAAGCACAAAGAGTATTTATTATTTTTAGGAAATCTCCAAATAATTTAATAAATTCCTTTTTCTTTTCTTCTGTAGCAATAACTTCATTAATAGGAAAGTTGTTTTTTAATAAATCAGCAATTTCTGTGTATCCTAAAACATGCTCACCATTTTCATTGTATCCATTAAAATAGTCTTGATAACCTCTAAGTAATGCTATAGACTTGGCTTCTTTATCACCAAAAACTGCAAGTGCTTCATTTGTATTCTTTTCTAAGTTCATAAAAGAAACTATATTTCCAAAAGTCTTAACAGAGTTTAAAATTCTGTTCGTTCTTGAAAAAGCCTGTATAAGACCATGCATTCTTAATCTCTTATCAACCCATAAAGTATTTAATGTAGGAGCATCAAAGCCTGTTAAAAACATATTAACTACTATTAAAATATCTATTTGATTATTCTTCATTTTCATTGAAACATCTTTATAATAATTTTCAAATTTATCATCAGATGTATCATAATTTGTATTAAACATTTTATTATAATCTTTTATAGCATTCTCAAGAAACTCTTTTGAATCATTATCAAGATTTTTTGTTTCAAACTCTTCATCCTGAATTATTTCATTGTCCTCATTTTTTACAAAGCTAAATATTGTAGCTACTTTTAATTTGTTTTCTATTTCGCTTATTTGTTTTTGAAACTCTTTATAATATTTTTTAGCAGCTTTTATAGATGATACCGCAAAAATAGAATTAAAACCTTTAAGTGTTTCTTGCTTTTTTATCTCTGCAACAGTGTTATGCTTTGATTTAGCCATTGCCTCTACATTTGCAATTATATCATAACTATAACTTGAGTCAGAAGCATTTCTATAAGTTTTTTGCTCAAAATGTTCTAATATGTATTTTACTATTAGTTTTATTCTATCATCATGTAAAAGTATATCATCAGTATTTATGCCAGGCACTTTTTTATCTTCAAAATCTTTAACTTCTTTTACAGTATTAATATAATCAACACGGAAAGGCAAAACATTTTTATCACGAATGGCATCTACTATGGTGTAGGTGTGAAGCTTTTCTCCGAAAGAATTTTCAGTGCTTTTTAGATTTGGATATTTTTCGTTGTCCTCTTCTTTCTTAAAAATAGGCGTGCCTGTAAAACCAAATATATTATAATTTTTGAAAGCCTTTTTTATTTTTTCATTCATATCGCCAAATTGAGAACGATGACATTCATCAAAAATCATTACAACATGCTTTTTATAAACTTCATGATTTTCATTATTTTGAATAAACCTTGATAATTTTTGAATGGTAGTAATAATTATTTTGGCACCATTGTCTTCTAATTGCGATTTTAATATTTTTGTGGAGGTATTGCTGTTGGCTGCACCTTTTTGGAATTTATCATATTCTTTCATAGTTTGATAATCAAGGTCTTTTCTATCAACTACAAAAAGCACTTTATCTACAAAATGAATACTTTTAGCAAGAGCGGCTGTTTTAAAACTTGTAAGGGTCTTTCCGCTTCCTGTGGTATGCCAAATATAACCGCCTGATTCTTTTTTCGACCTTATTTTATGATTTTCAGATATTATAATTTTGTTTATAATCTTCTCTGCTGCTGCAATCTGATATGGACGCATAACCAATAATTTTTTATCTGAAGTAAATACACAATATTTAGTTATTATATTTAATAGAGTGTGCTTTGCAAAAAAAGTTCTTGTAAAATCAACTAAGTCTGGAATAATCTTGTTTTCAGCATCTGCCCAAAAATTAGTAAACTCAAAAGTATTTGATGTTTTTACTTGATTCTTAGTATTACTCACATGAAGGCTTCTTGTGGTGTTTGAATAATATTTTGTATTAGTGCCGTTTGATATTACAAATAATTGCACATATTGATAAAGTCCGCATCCAGCCCAGAAATTTTCTTCTCCATATTGGTTTATTTGATTGAAAGCCTCTCTTATATTAACGCCCCTTCTTTTTAGCTCAATATGAACCATAGGAAAGCCGTTTATTAAAATAGTAACGTCATATCTCGCTCTTTTTTCTGAGTGCGTTTCTGTGTATTGATTAATAACCTGCATATGATTATTATATATATTATCTTTATCTATAAAGTTAATATTTTTTACATATCCATTTTCTAAAGTTATATTTTGAATATAATTTTCTTGTATCTTTTCAGTTTTGTTTATTATATTTTCATTTCCATTAGCTATAACAGAATTAAAAAAATCATTCCATTTATTATCAAAAAAAGTATAATTATTTAATTTTTCTAATTGAGTTCTAAGGTTTTTAATTAAATCATTTTCATTTTTTATATTTACGTATTCGTAGCCCTGTTCGGTGAGCTGTTTAATAAATTCTTCTTCGAGTTCTGCTTCAGATTGATATTTCGTTCTAGTTCTTTCAATAGGAGTATATTTAGCGACAACGGTACTTTCCTCAGACATTTTGATGATATCCATTTTCTCTTTGTTTTGCATATAAACTCCTATTTAATTTCTTTTAATAATACGTTCTTTTTCCCGCGTACGAGCTGTACCAATACTCGCCGTATGGGCTTACCGCACGGTAATGCTTTTCTTTAATTATAATCTCTTAGGCGTGCGGGGGTATTGCTTTTTAATACACAATTATTTCTTCTTCTCCTTAAAAGTAAGTAATTTATCTCTGTAGTATTCATATTGTTTTTTACGCATCTCAATCTCAGCAGGAAGCCCCTTAGTGATGTCGTTACACAAAGCATCAAACTTGTCTAATATGTTTACAATACGTTCCTGCTCCTCTAATGGCGGTACTGGGATTTTTATTTTTTTTAACTCAGTTTTATTAAATTTAGGCTGACCAGCAGTTGAAGTAATTCTTCTTAATTCTGTTTGAAATAATTTTTCTTCAAATATATAACTCAAAAATTTATTGTTAGTATTAGAGCTTCTTACTAATATAGCATTTGGACCTAAAACATTATTTTTATATGGAAGCATATTTGGAGTAATATAATATACTTCTCCGCAATTTATCCCTACATTTGGTAATATAATACTTTCTTTATCTAAATTAACACGATATAAATAATCAAACGCTTTCTTATTTACATATACAAAACCATCGTTTTTAAAATTGTTTTTTATATCAGTAGTTCTAACAAGCTGAGCATAATCTGGATTTCTTATATATTCTACATTTTTTGCTATATCTTTAAAAGAACCCGCAGCAACATAGTCAGTTACAACATCGCATACCTCTCCAAAACTTTTTAACTCAACCTCATCACCGAAAGTTAATAATTTTCCTCTATAATACTCATACTGCTTTTTTCTTAAAATGGTTTCTCTATGCAAAAGCTCTTGTAATTTTGTTGTCTTCTCTGTAAACTCATCTAATATACGAACTATCTCTTTCTGCACTTTTATTGGCGGTAATGGTATCATAAATTTTGAATATTTTTCTATCCATTGACGTGTATGGTCTAATGGAACGTACTTTATATTTTTCATGCAATAATATAAATATCTAAAATTTGATTTATTTTCATCTATCACTTTAAGCATTTTCATTGCAGATGATTTCACTTTAAAATTAAAATCAACCCAATGAAAAGAAGTTGTAAAATCATCAAATATAATTACAGGTTCTTTTTTACTAGCTTTATATATTCCATCTTTTTCATTTGTATAACCAAGTATAAAAGTTTGACCTGCTGTTAAAACAGGAGTATCATAATCATCATTGTATTTAGTATCTTCTACAATATATTTTGATGGCTGTTCATAATTGATTACAGAACTTAACTCTACATATTCCACGCCGTCGGGACAGTGTTTCTTTAAAAGCTCTTCGAATACGCTCATATAAAAATCCAATCTTTATATATAAGGTGTTTGATATGTTATACCATCAACTGTTACTTTATCTGGTATTTGAGATAATTTTATATGATTTTCTTTTATTTCTTTAGCCGAATAATTTTTATTTGTTATTTTTGAAAATTCTTTATTAATTCGAGAGTTAATTGGAAAAAGTATTTTTATTTTTTTATTAGTTTTTTCTAAAATCATTTTTATTACAGGAATGTAGTCTGTATCTGAAGATATTATCACTATAGTATCAAGGTCTTTAATTGTAAGTGCATCATATAATATATTTATAGATAATGATACATCTGTTTCTTTTTCTTCATGTTTCTTTAATTTGATTTTCTGATTACAATTAGGACAAGTGCCTGTAACAATTTTTTTCCAAAATCTTCCATTAATAACTTCTATACGGCAATATTTATCTAATATTTCATAAAAAGCATTATGTTTATTTATTTTATCTGTTCTTTTATTAACATCATATTTATAAACATGATAGGGTATAGCTGAAAAAAACATTATTTTATCAATATCAGTGTTTTTATCAAAAAATAAAGATATTAATTTTCTGTAATTTATACATTTATTTTTATTTGTTAATGTACTATTTTGAGATTCTATTGCAGATTTTAAACAATGATAAGAATTAAAACCATCTATATAGGCAAATACTTTTTTCATAAATAAAAAATAAACCTGCAGTATACTGCAGGTATTTCAAAACATTAATTTTGAATGTCAATAGATGCATTATACATATATTGATATTTTTGTCAAGTAAAATAGTAAGATAAATTATTTTTCTATTTCCTTGATTATCTTATCTATTGCCTTACGAAGATTGCTCTCTTCCAAAACTATTGCCTCCAAATCTTTATTTAACACTTTTATATCTACTTGCTCCCTTGTGTCTTTCTGCTCTACATAAGTGGATACTGACAAATTATAATCCTGTGCCTCTATCTCTTCCTTTGTTGCTAAATAGCATTTATGGGCTTTACTCTCCCTAGCCTTAAAATAAGACAAAATATCTTCTATATTCTTATCGCTTAATTTATTATTATTCGTTGCCTTTTCATAATCTTCGCTTGCATCTATAAATAAAGTCTTACTGTCTATTTTTGATTTCGATAATACCATTATACAAGTAGCTATTGATGTGCCGTAAAATAAATTGTCTGGAAGCTGTATTATGCATTCTATATAGTTATTGTCTATCAAATATTTTCTTATTTTCTGCTCTGCTCCACTTCTGTACATTATACCAGGAAAACATACTATTGCTGCAAGTGCTGCTGTATCGAGCCAAGAGAGAGAATGAAGAATAAATGCAAAATCGGCTTTTGATTTTGGTGCTAATATTCCTGCAGGAGAATAGCGGGGGTCATTTATTAAAAGAGTATTATCTTCACCTTCCCATTTTATAGAGTATGGCGGATTAGAAACTATTGCATCAAAAGGCTCATCGCTTAAATGTTTAGGCTCTGTCAAAGTATCTCCATGGGCTATATCAAACTTTTCAAAACCTATATCATGCAAAAACATATTTATTCTGCATAGGTTGTAGGTAGTAATATTTATTTCCTGACCAAAATAATGTATTTTCTTTTCTTCATCTTTTAATATTCTTTTGAACTTTAAAAGCAAAGAACCGCTTCCGCATGCAGGGTCATATACTCTTTTAATTTCACTCTTTCCTGTAATTGTAATTCTTGTAAGAAGCTCCGAAACCTCTTGAGGAGTAAAAAACTCTCCTCCGCTTTTGCCGGCACTTGATGCATACATACCCATTAAATACTCATAAGCATCACCGAATGCATCAATTGAATGGTCTTTAAAATCTCCAAGCTCTATATCAGCAATGCCGTTTATAAGTTTTCTTAATCTCTCATTTCTTTTAATTACAGTAGGTCCTAATTTATTACTGTTTACATCTATATCATCAAAGAGCCCTGCAATTTTTGTTTCGCTTTTAGTTCCTTTAGCGGAGTTTTCTATATCTTTAAATATTTTCTGAAGTTTTTCATTTAGATTATGTTTTTCTTTGCTGTCTTTTTTACTATCTTGATTATTAGCTTCTTTTCTTATATTTTCAAAGAGTTCACTCGGATATATAAAAAATCCTTGTTCTTTTATAGTTTCTTTTTTTACATGTTCAACTTCTTCATCTTTTAAGCTTGCATAATTAAAATCTTCATAACCTGCATTCCATTCATTTTGATTTAAATAGTTTGCAAGGTGCTCAGAAATATACCTATAAAAAAGCATTCCAAGCACATACTGCTTAAAATCCCAACCGTCAACGCTTCCCCTCAAATCATCAGCTATTTTCCATATTTTGCTATGAAGTTCATCACGCTCTATTATGCTTTTATTATCTGCCATTGCTCTGCTCCAAATTACATAGATTTACATAATTATAAAATTATTTTATGATTTTTTCAACATTATAAAAATTAATATAATCAGAAATTAATTATTTTATAAATGTATATCCGCTTTCTTCAACTAAATATTGCCACTCTTTCGAAAGTATAAAATCTATTAGTTTTTTTATATTTGGATTGTTATCCATAGCCTTTTTAGTTGTTACAGCATAAAATGTAGTTGATAGAGTATAAGAGCCATTTTGTATATTTTCTTTATTTGGTTTTATATTATCTATAGTTTTTAATAATAATTTTTTTGTGAATTACAAAATAAAACTAAAGCAGAAAAATCTATTAAAAATATATTTATTTAAGCTATTGAATTTTTTTATATTTTTTATATAATTAATTATACATATATGGGGTATATTTAAAAATGAGCAATACATTATCATTAATTATATTATTAATAGTATTTTTTATAATAATAACTTTTGTGAAGAAAATAATATTCAATATCATGAGCAAAGGTAAATATAAAAACATAAAACTTAATGAAGCTATAGAACTATATAAAAATAATAAAAATATAGGTTTAATAGACGTGAGAAGTTATCAGGAAGTGCAATATAGCGGATACATAAAAAACAGTATAAACATAGCTTTAGATGACAGCAATTTTGACAATAAAATGTCTAAATTAGATAAAGATAAAGAATATATAGTTTACTGTGCAAGCGGCTCTAGGTCTTCTTATGCTTGTATGCGTATGTATAAATTGGGTTTTAAAAATATATATAATCTTACATATGCTGGATATTCAGCACTCAGTAATGCTTTAAAAAAATAGTTTTCAGTTCTTTTTTATAATTCTTAAATTGACAATTATTTTATTTTATGTATATTAATTTTATGGAGAGAGCATGAGAAAGATATATATTTTTTTGTTTATAATTTTTAGTTTAACAGCTTATAGTCAGAGTTTCAATAGCTTACTTAATAAAAACACAGAAGCTATAATTGTTTTTAGCCTATCAACTAATGATAATAAAATTACAGTAAAAGCAAATATTCCAGAAGGTTATTATGCATATTTAGAATCAAAGATAGCAAATAAAATATTATTCTTTGCAGACAATAAAGAAATAAATACAACATATCCAAAAGGTGAAAAGTATCATGAGGATATTATAATAAAAGGCGAACAAGAGTTTATATTAAATGATATTGATATAAATAAAATTAACTTTATAAAAACAACTTATCAATTATGCTCAGCAAAAGACAATGTATGCTTACAGCCTCAAAGCAAAGTAATATACGGTGAAGAAATAGATATACCTGATAATGCAAATATTATAACAGATGAAAAGCCAGAGAATGCTACTTCTATAGAAAACTATATAAAAGGAAGCAATAATATATTTATAACATTAATTTTAATATTTGCAGCAGGACTTGCATCTGTGCTTTTGCCTTGTACTTATCCCCTACTATCAATTACAGTGTCTATTTTAGGAACTACAACTGATTCTAAAAAGAATAAAAAATCAAGTGTATTGGCTTCGCTTTTATTTGCTTTAGGAGTAATAACAACATATACTCTTTTGGGTGCTGTAGTTTCTGTGGCTGGATTTGCTTTTCATAAAACTATACTATTTGGAAGCATTGGATATAATCCTATTGTTTTAACCATATTAGTATTATTATTTTTATACTTTACTTTTTCAATGGCTGGATTTTATGAGATTAAAGCTCCTTCATTTTTACAGTCTGCTAAAACAAATGCATACGCTAAAAAAAATCAATCAATATTCCATAAATATATAATGGGGCTTCTTGCCGGAATAGTTGCTACTCCTTGTGCTGCTCCTATAATAGCGGTTATATTAGAAATAGGTTTTCTTAATCCTGTATTTGCTACTCTTTATATGGCTGTTTATGCTTTTGGTTTTGCTTCTGTATTATTCATTCTTGGAACATTTGCTTCAATACTCACAAAAATGCCTAAGGCTGGAACTTGGATGATATATGTTAAATATATTTTCACTTTCCTAATGATGATAATAAGTTTCTATTATGCTAATATACTTTTTGGTGTTTTAGGATTTAATAAAATAAGTTATATACTTGCTTCAGCTACAATATTAATATTTGCTATATTAGTTTACATAATAAAAAATAAAACTGCTATGCTAAGTTCTTTAGAGAAAAAAATATTTGTTTCTGTACTTATAATATCTATAGCATTAGGCTCTATTTATGGAATTATAAAACAAAAAAGTGAAGTTTCAAATCTTGTAACATACAATGAAGCATTAGAGCTTTCAAAACAAAACAACAAACCGATACTAATAGATTTCTCTGCTGTTTGGTGTGCGAATTGTTATGAGCTTAAAGAGAAAGTATTCGTAAATGAAGAACTAAAAAAATTCATAGATGATAATTTGATTTTCACCGAAGTTGATGTTGATAAATACAAAAATATATCTGATGAGTATAATGTTAAATGGCTTCCTTGGATAATAGTAATTGACAGCGACAAGAACATATTATACACAAAGAATTCATTTTCAAGTTTCGATGACAAAATGGCTTTGAGTATAAAAGAAGATTTAGAGGAAGTAATTAATAAATAAATTTGATATTTTTAAGTTTATCAATTTTGATATTGTTCTTTTTCCCGCCGCAAAAAGAACCAAAAAGTGCAAATATAAAATTAATACTACATCATACTAAAATTATCTTACAGTAATATAAACTATTAAATTTAAGCACACCTTCTCAAAGGCACGCTTTGTAAAATATAGCCTTTCCCAAAACATATCCAAGTTTATCGATGATAAAGGAAGTACTAGTACGAAATCAACTAGAGGTTGTGGTAGCTATTTATTATTACAAATTATCATTTATAAATATTTTTTCAAATCAGTCATTATATTAAAAATTATCTCAGAAGTTTTATAAATTCCTTGAGAATGAGTATAATTCTTTTTCACAATTATTCCTCTATTTATCAATTTTAAAATAGTAGCTTCTTTAGATATTCCAAAAATATATCTTATATAATCTATAAATAAATGTGTTATTCTTATATTTATAGGTTGTTTATCAAGAAATAAATAATCTTGATGTATTCTATATCTTATTCTAAAAATATTCCAATATATATTTAATATATCATCAGGTATCAAAAAATTAGAAGCAAAAATATTTGCTTGTACTTCCATTCTATTATTAATTTCTTTAGACACGATATCTTCAAAAGATAAAACATCAGATATTACATCATTAAATAAATCTATTCTTTTAAATAAACTTTCTCTATGCAATATATAATGTCCTATTTCATGTGCTAATGTAAATCTCCATCTTGGAGACTCGTATTCCAATTTATTTGTAATATATATTATTGATTTTTTAAAATCTATAGATCCAAGAATGACATTATTATTTTCATTACCTAATTTATGGCTATAATCTACTTTTACATCAAATTTTTTATCAAGTGTTTTTATTATTTTATTAGTATCTGCCTTATCATCTTTATAAATATCAAAGTATGTAAAATGTTCATTAATAGTTTTTATAATTTTATCTTCTTTAATAAACCCTATTTTTACTTTAGAATAATTAAAACTGTATTTTTCTATTATATCAAAATAATATAGTAAATTTACTAAACTATTAAATACAATATCATTTAAACTCTTTTCTTTTCTCTTTACTATAGTTTCAACAGCATCATTCTCATTAACAATATATAATCCTATATTATATATTTTTGCAAATTTTATTGCGGTTTCTGAAAACCCATTCTTTGATACTAAAATTCCTCTTACAAAATTACCATACAATATTCTTGTATGTAATTCTTCAAGGATATTTACATGAATTTTTTCTTTGTAGGCTTTACATTCAACTACTGTCATAAATTCTGGTATTATAGATTTGTCATATTAGACTTCTCTTTATCCTCTGCTGTTTTATATGTTTTAATCATTATATCAACATCTATATCTCTTATATATCCATTTTCTTCTTTTGTTGATTTATATTTATGTATTAATACACTCCTTTGTCCATTTAAATAAGACTCTTCAGTATTAATAAATATACTTAGAGCATTGAATACTCTTTTCTCAAATTCATCACCAATTTCAGTAGTGTTCATTGTTTTACCCATTACGTACTTATATATAAATAAGGGCTAACAGCCCGCATCATAAATTTAATAAAAGCTTTTTTGTTTCTTTTTTTAGAAAAAAGAAAATAATAAACTATCCATATTAGAAAGATAGTTTATTATATTGTAAATGCTTTTTGTTTCTTTTGTGCCACAAAAGAAATGTTTTTTTGGTTCTTTTTTGAAACCAAAAAAGAACATAAAAAAGTTTGCTTTCTTTCTAAAGAAGTTGCCTATCAATCATATTAATATCATTATAAATTTACATAAAAAATTATCAACCTACTATATATACCATAATTACATAAACAAATACTAATAGAGAGCGTTATAAATTTAATATAAGTTAGTTAGCATAGTTGTGAATATATAAAATCAGTAATGCATGATAGACAAAATAACAACATAAAAATTGACAATTCAAAAATATATTAGTATAATGCCTTTAATATTCTAAATATTTTAAAATGAATAAATTAAGGAAGTTTTATGAAAAAAATTATATTAATGACAGCTTTAAGCTTTTTAATAAGCTGCAATAATAAATCGGATAATACACAAAACAATACAACAGTTAATAACAATACTACTCAAAATAAAATTATAACTCAGCAAACAACTGTAGCAAGAAATAAAAAACCTGAATTCAAAAATAAATATCCAATTAAAAATTACACAGAAGAAGAAATCGATGAAATATTATACAAAACTATTGACTCAGAACTAGCAGATTATGGAATATCCGACAATTCCAAAAAAGAAAGAAGAGAAGAAGAGAAACAAAGATTAGAGCCTATAAAAGATTTATTATTAAAAGGCATAAATAGCAAAGATGAAAATGGAAATAATGTATTAATGTTAATACCTAAACTTGATTATAGAAATTATGCTTATAATGATTTAGTAAGATGGCTTGTTGAACATGGCATTAGCTTAGATGATACTAGAATATTAGATTATAATTATACTGATAAGATTATAGATTATTTATTAGACAGCGGAGTTAATTTTGATTATAATACAATATATAATAAAATTAACTCAGAAAATAATAATTATAATTTAATATCAAAATTAATTAGAAAATTAGAATCTGCAGGTTATTATTTTTCTGATATAGATTATCAATTACAAAGCGACTTATTATTTAAATCTATTTTAAATGATAATTTAGATTTAGTAAGACTATTTTTAAAGCTTGGTGCTGATATTAATTCCATAAACAGAATGAGAGATGGTTATGTTGGAACTCCTTTAATGTATAGTGCATATTATAAAAAGTATGACATTATGGATTATTTAAAAGAGAATAATTCTGATATTACTATTCACTACTTTCAAGATACAGAAGAATTAGAAAGTATTCATACTTATGATAGCCATATATCTTTTGTATTGATGGAAAATTTTCCTGTTTTAAGTCCTACAAATTTAATTAATACTGTTATCACTGGAAATAATAATGAAGATTTAATGATAAGAATATTAAATAAAATATCTCAAACTTTTAAATTTGCAGATACTAGTTACATTTATTCTCCTACATCACAAACTGAGTTTACAAACAATAATGAAAAATATATTTTAATACAAAATCATATATTAAATGAAGAATATGTAGAAAACCTTATATTAATGGAAAAATATGTATATGATTTTGAAGTAAACGATAAATATTTTAATTATGTAACTATATGGAAAAGAGATAAAAACGATGAAAATAAAGCACAGTTTATAACAGGCTTTTATCCAATGCAAAATGATGACTACTCACAAATTTATGATATTGCTTCATCAGGAAATTACGTTACAGTAGAATCAACCGATGATAATGGTACATATTATTACACATTCATAATAGAAAATAATGATTTTTATTTAGATAAATTTTCTATGGGTCAGTATAATGAGAATATTTCACTATCAGGCACTAATATTAATATTACAGAAGAAAAAAACGAAGAGCATTATTATAATTACAAAACAGATGCTAGTAAATTTAATCATACCAGCAGAATAAAAGCTATTGATTTAGAAAGAGGTTTCTTTAGTAAGTTAATAGAAGAATATAATAAATAAAATAAAGGGATTAAAGTTTTTTAATTAACTCAAATCCCTTTGTTCTTGTAAATCAATAATTAATTCATCAAAAATAAAAATTCTTCAACATTTTATATTTTTGTAATGAAACCAACTCTTTTAGCATATTTTCAATGCTTTTACTAATTTAAAATATACTTATAATTTTTCTATTTCTTCTATACTTAATCCTGTATATTTAGAAATTGTATTAAAATCTATATTATCTTTCTTCATATTTTTAGCCATAGATATTTGATTTTCTTTAATACCTTCCTTAATACCTTCTTCTCTGCCTAACCTTCTTTCTTCTTCTAACATTATTTGATTACCATATAAGTATGCTTGTCTTTTATCGTACTCATTCATCATTAATCTATCTTTAATAAAGTTATTATATCTTTTCTGTACTTCTTCCATTATAGGCTTTTCTTTTACTAATTCTGACATAATTTCCTCCTTATTATTTTTCTCTTTCATTGTAAAAAATTTAAGCCAGCAATTTAAATCTGGCTGTAATAAATCATATTTAAATTTTTTCAATTCTAATATATGTATCTGTAAATGGTCTGTTAATAATCTTTTATTATTAGTATCATAAATCATATAGCAGGAATGTATAGAATCATTATCATCTAAATTGAAATTAAGAAGATTTATACTTATAACAGGAGTTAAAGCATCATATCTTTCTCCATGTTTTAAAAGTTTATTGTAATTAGATGCCCAATAATAAAGTATTCTTTCTGGAAATCTTGAATTGCCTTGTAATTGTATTTCTATTATAACAACTGCACCATTTTGAGTTATACACTTAACATCTGCAATAGTTTCTTTATCCTCATAATTTTCCTTATAGTTAAAAGGTGTAAGTATTTCTACACTTCTAAAAGTTTTCATATTAGAATCAAGCATTATTGAATTAATAAAGTCAAGCAGTATAGCGTTACTATCTGATGATGAGAATAAATACCTCACAAAATAATCATTCAATACATTAATATTTCTGCTCATAACTTTATTATACAAAAATAATTACAAAAGTAAAGTTTTAATTATTTTCTTATTATATATACTTAAATATTATATTAAATTATTATAATCTTGATATATAAAAAACTTTATAAAAAAGAGCTTTAAGTCAATTAAAACCTCAAAGCCCTTTTGTATTTATATTCATTATAGTTTAAATTAGATTTCCTCACCGTTCTCTATTTTAGTAAGCAAGTCAACTCTCCTAGCATGCCTTCCGCCTTCATATTCAGCATCAAGCCATTCTTTTACTATCATCTTAGCTAAATCAACTCCTACCACTCTAGCACCGAAAGCTATGATGTTAGAATTATTATGCTGTTTAGAAAGCTTAGCAGAATAAGGTTCACTGCAAACTGCCGCTCTTATGCCTTTTACTTTATTAGCAGCAAGTGAAATACCTATACCAGTTCCGCATATCAAAACTCCGCATTCGCACTCTTTACTTACAATAGCATCAGCAACCTTTTTTCCATATATTGGATAGTCTACACTTTCTGTAGTATGCGTACCATAATCAGTAACAGTATGTCCTAATTCCTCTAAATATTTTATTATCTCTTTTTTTAATTCAACAGCTGAATGATCGCAGCCTATAGCAATTTTCATAATTTTATTTCCTTTTATATATATTTTCTAATATTAAAATCAATTTATAATAAACAACGTAAAATTATTTATAAACTATAAGAAAACTCTAATATAGCATAAGTTTTATTATCTTCACTATCAAACTTGAGTAAAACTTTATCATCAATTACAGCCTTCTTTACAACTATAGTATCCCCTAAAGCAGCAGGTACTCTGTATTCTATTCTTATTCTTTTATAATTATCTTCTACATAATCTATTGCCATATCAATATATCTAGCATTATTAACATGATTATTATCATCTATAAAATATTTTTTTACTTTAAATCTATCAACTTCTTTTAGACCATCATTATCAACTTTTATTTTTCTTGGTAAATAATTCATTTCCTGCTTTTCATCAAATTTAATTTTTTTGATAAAATCAGAAGGCACTCTAATTAAATTACCATTAGATAAATCAACAAACCCGCCTATAGCATAGCAAATAACAAGCTCATTATAATTTTCATCATATATCACAGTATTTCTATATCCATAAGCCTCATTGCATTCATACACATAAGTACGTACTATTACTTTGTCGCTATATTTTGGAAGCTTGTATATATCAACTTGTCTAGATACCAAAAACATACTCACATTATTTTCATTAAAATATTTTGTAAGCTCTTCTTCAGAATCTAATTGAAAAAATGAACAATCCTGCATTAAATCAAATATTGATGAAGTTTTTAAAAGTCCGTCTTTATCAATCTGACTAGTACCTACAACTGCTTTCATTTCATACATAATTAGTAAACCTTTTTAATTAAAATAATTTTAAATATTATAATACTAAAATAATAATTGTCAAAGTGATTATAATATTTGTGCTATGAACTAATTTTCCGCACGGTTAATGATATTATATAATATAGAAAAATTTAAAAAATAATATTATTACAAATTATAAAATCTATTTAGCGTGCGGTTAAAAAGATTAGAATTATAATAATACCCCAATAGTAAGCATTCTTCCAATCTGAAGAGCATCTCCCCTATAAGAATAAAAATTATCATCATAACTATTGAGATTAGATAGTTCAATATTATTCTCTAAAATACCGCATTTTATCATTTGACTCTTTACTTCTAAACCATTATCAATATGCCATTTATTATTAATTATAGTTTTATTTTTGAAATGAATTGCTACTTCTTCTCCAACTTCATAATCTTTTAAAGCTATGTATGGACCAATATAGGCATACATTTTAGATGGATTAGCATTATATTCTTTTATCATAATATTAATAGTTTTTTCTGTAATATTTTGAACAGTGCCTCTCCAACCAGAGTGAATTGCAGCCATAGAATTACTTTCACTGCAATAAAGTATTATAGGAACACAATCAGCTGTTTGAACTACTAAAGGAATATTTTTTAAGTTAGTTATTATAGCATCGGTTTCTTTAACTAATTTTGCTCTGCTTCCAAATAAATTAATATTAGTTTCATCTATTTTTACTATATTATCTTTATGGACTTGATTCATAAAAATGGCTTTATTAATATCAAAACCAATAGTATTAAAAAAAGTCTTCTCTTGATTGTCTCTATATTCTAAAGTAATGTCTTTAGGATTTACATTTGATTCTTTAGAAAGCACAGCTATATATATATTATCATTTTTATTATTAGGATAATAAATATTATGCATTCTTTAACCTTTTAATCTCCGCCTCTAATTCTTTTACTTTATTAGTAAGGTCTTTAGTTTCGCTTCTGGATTGTTCCATAATATTTTCATACAAAACAAAAAATTTCTGTGCATATTCCAATTTTTGCTTTAATTCATTTATCTCTTCTTTATAGATGTCTATTTTAGAAGCGAGAAGTTTATTATCTTCCTGCAATTCTAAAATAGTTTCTTTATCATTATATTCCACTTATACAAATCCTAATTTTTTCTATATAATATAATTATGTACATTAAAATTGAATTGTCAAGTTAAATTACATAATTATATTATCATAATCAAGTAAATATGAACTATAATACAAATAATTATTTAACAATTAATTTTTTATATATTAGATACAATAATATCTGATATTTCAGAACATTTTACTAATTTGTATAAATTAGATATATTTTTATCTTTAGGCATAATATCTATAGTTCTATAACCTTCTTCTATAGTTTTATAAACGGCATTTTCTATATTTTCTGCCTCTTTATCCAAATTAAAAGAATGTCTAAACATCATAGCAAGAGAAAGTATAGTACCTATAGGATTAACCAAATCCTTACCTGCAATATCAGGAGCAGAACCATGAATAGGCTCATACATACCAACAGTATTATCAGCAAGACTTGCAGAAGGAGCCATACCTATAGAACCAGTTATAACGCTAGCCTCATCAGAAAGTATATCTCCAAACATATTTTCTGTAACTATAATACCAAATTGAGAAGGATTAGCAATAATCTGCATAGCAGCATTGTCAACATACATATCATTATATTTAATGTCGATATATTCTTTTGATAAATTATTCATAACCTCACGCCATAATTTAGAAGTATGAAGCACATTAGCTTTATCAACAGAAGTTAAAGGCTTTTTAAGTTTTCTAGCCATCTCAAAAGCAACCTTACCTATTCTTTTTATCTCATTTTCATCATAAGGCATAATGTCTATTGCTTTTTTTGTGTTATTAGTGTTTTCAAATTTATGCTCTCCAAAGTATACGCCACCAGTAAGCTCTCTCACTATAACAAAATCAATATCATTTTTAGTAACAATTTCTTTTAGAGGAGAAGCATATTCTAATGGTTTAAGCATTTTTATAGGTCTAATATTGGCATAAAGCCCCATACCTTTTCTTAATTTAAGAAGCCCCTTCTCTGGTCTATTCTCAGGAAGAACATTATCCCATTTAGGACCACCAACAGCACCCAAAAGCACAGAATCAGAATATTTGCATTTTTCTAAATTTTTATCAGTAAGAGGCACTCCATATTTATCTATAGAAGCTCCCCCCATATCAACATATTCTAAATTGAATTTATGAGAATATTTTTGCTCTATTTTTTTTAATACATCAATAGCCTTAGAAATAATTTCAGGACCAACACCGTCCCCTTCAATAACAACAATATTTTTTTCCATAAATAATTATCCCTTAAATTAATTTTTTAAAGAGTTCAAAAGCCCATTAGAGTTAATAATATTTTTTATAAACTCTGGAAAAGGCTCTGCTTTGTAGCTTTCATTTTTAGTAATGTTTGTAATAATACCGCTGTCAAAATCAACTTCAACCTCATCACCAGCATTTATTTTTTTACTAGCCTCATCGCATTCTAATATAGCAAGCCCTATGTTAATAGAGTTTCTATAAAATATTCTAGCGAAAGATGAAGCTATAACGCAGGATATACCAGATTCTTTAATAGCAATAGGAGCATGCTCTCTTGAAGAACCACAGCCGAAATTCTCTCCTCCCACCATTATATCGCCTGCTTTAACCTTGCCTACAAAATCTTTATCAATATCTTCCATACAATGAGAAGCCAACTCTTTATGATTAGCAGTATTTAAATATCTTGCAGGAATAATAACATCAGTATCAACATTATCTCCATATTTATGAACGAAACCTTTAGCTTTCATATTTTCTCCTAATTTAATTATTATTAATAATAAATACGGCTATAAAAAACTACATTCCTAAAAACTTTTAAGCCGTAAAATTAATTAAATACACTAAAAATTTTATATTTTGTTGTAAATATTTCTGGGGCTTTGCCCCAGACCCCACTTCTTTTGGTGACCCAAAGAAGCAAAAGGACTCCAATTTTATATCCAAAATTATAATTTATATAATGTATTATATCTATAATTAAAAAATTTCATACTTAATTATTCTAAATACATTTTGAAATATCTCTATTATTTAGGCTCTGTTATGTATCCTGTCAAAGCACTGTATGCTGCTGTAGCAGGACTAGCCAAATATACTTTTGAAGTTTTATCTCCCATTCTTCCAACAAAGTTTCTATTAGTTGTAGTAACAGCAACCTCATCATGTGCAAGTATTCCCATATATCCGCCTAAACAAGGTCCGCATGTAGGAGTTGATACTGCACAACCAGCGTCAATAAATATATCCATATAGCCTAATTTTATGCACTCTTTATAAACTTTCTGCGTAGCAGGAATAATTATGCATCTTACATTCTTAGCTACTTTTTTTCCTTTTAAAATGTTGGCAGCTATAGCCATGTCGGATAATCTTCCATTTGTACAAGAACCTATAACAACCTGATCAACTTTTATGTCTTTTAATTCTTTAGCTTCTTTTGTGTTTTCAGGTAAATGCGGGCAAGCAACTGTAGGCTCAATTGCAGATAAATCAATATCATACTCTTTTTCATATACTGCATCATCATCAGCTTTAAAAATAGTATAATCTCTTTTTACTATGTCTTTTAAGAATTCTATAGTTTTGTCATCAACTTCAAATATTCCGTTTTTAGCACCTGCCTCAATAGCCATATTAGAAATACAAGCCCTGTCGTCCATAGTAAGAGATGAAACACCCTCTCCTCTAAACTCCATTGACTTATATAATGCTCCGTCAACTCCTATCATACCTATAATATGAAGTATAACATCTTTTCCAGATACATTTGGCTTTAACTTTCCTTTAAGATTAAACTTAATAGCAGCAGGCACCTTAAACCAAACCTTTCCAGTAGCCATAGCAACAGCCATATCTGTACTTCCAACACCAGTAGAAAAAGCACCAAAAGCCCCATAAGTACAAGTATGAGAATCAGCTCCAATTATAACTTCACCGGGAGCAACTAAACCCTTTTCTGGTAAAAGTGCATGCTCAACACCCATATCACCAACGTCATAATAATGAGTAATATCATGTTTATTAGCAAAATCCCTACATTGTTTGCACTGCTCTGCAGCTTTAATGTCTTTGTTTGGAGCAAAATGGTCCATAACCAAAGCTATTTTTTCTTTGTCAAAAACTTTATTAAAACCATGCTTTTCAAATTCATTTATAGCAACAGGACTTGTTATGTCATTGCCTAAAACTAAATCAGTTCTAACCATTATAAGCTCACCTGCTTCAACTTTATCAACTCCAGCATGTGCAGCTAAAATCTTTTGTGTGATAGTCATTTTTATATCCTTCAATAATTAATTTACACTATAAATTATTTTTATTATTTGCAGGAGCTACCACCAAAGTTCTTTCACGACCGAAGAAAGTGCCTATGGTATTGGTATAAAAAACTAGGGTGTTGCACACTGTGTACTTTGTTAAGTGCAAAGCCCTGCAAATAATTTAAAAAACTAAAAATTAACAAATTTAAAAATTTTTAGTATATACCTAAACAACTATATTTTGTCATAGAAGTTTTTTCTTCAACTTTTTCCCGCCGCAAAAAGTTGCAAAAAGTGCATATATCATAATCAATATTTTATAAATATGTATAAAATATATCATAAAACCTAAATTTTAGCTAAAAAATGCAGTCTTTTTGGTTCTTTTGGCCACAAAAAGAACTGGGGGCGTGGGGGCAAAGCCACCACAAATAAAAAGTTAAAACTATATTTTGACAAACTTAAAAATTTTTAGTATATCAAAAAAAGGCTTTTACAATCTATTAAAAATTGCATAAGCCCTATAAAATTACAATTTGTTCAAACCATTAATATAAGCCATCAAACTTGCCTTTATAATATCTGTATTTACAGCTCTTCCAATAACTGTTTTATCATCAGAAGCAAGTCTCACAATAACCTCTCCTAAAGCATCTTCACCTTCTGTAATAGCATTAATAGTATATGTAACCAATTTAGCTCTATTTGATGTTACAGAGTCAATAGCTCCAAATGCCGCATCAATAGGTCCGTTTCCTTTTCCTATAGCCTCAACAACATTATCTTTATTGTCAATTATAGATACAGAAGCAAAAGAAGATATCGAATCACTATCATTAACCATAAAGCTTTTTAATGTATATGTAGGATTTTCTATATTTGTGTTTCCTATTAACAATGCTTCAATATCAGAATCAGTAACTATCTTTTTCTTATCTGCCAAAGCTTTAAACTCTACAAACTTATCTTCTAAAGCCTTATCATCAATGTCATAACCCAAAGATTCAACCCTGTCTTTAAAAGCATGTTTACCAGAATGTTTTCCTAACACCATCTTGTTTTGAGGTATTCCTATATCTTCAACATTCATAATCTCATAAGTAGAACGTTCTTTCAATACTCCATGTTGATGAATACCAGCCTCATGAGCAAAAGCATTAGCTCCAACTATAGCCTTATTAGGAGCAACCACCATACCAGAAATTGTAGATAATAATTTTGATACTTTATAAATGCGTTTAGTGTTAATATCAGTATAAGCATTATAAAAATCTTTTCTTGTTTTTATGCCCATTACAATCTCTTCTAAACTAGCATTACCAGCACGCTCGCCTATACCATTAATAGTACATTCTACCTGAGTAGCACCAGCCAACACCGCCGACAAAGAATTAGCAGTACCAAGTCCTAAATCATCATGACAATGCACAGATATATCAACATTCTCTATACCCTTAACATTCTCTTTTAAATATTTTATTAAGTCAGCCATTTCAATAGGTGTAGTATATCCCACAGTATCAGGAACATTTATTGTAGTAGCACCATTTTCTATAGCTATAGTATAAGCTTTTGCTAAAAACTCTCTGTCGCTTCTAGATGCATCTTCAGCAGAAAACTCTATAAACTCAAATTTGGTTTTAGCATAAGAAACAGATTCTTTTATAGTTTCTAATACTTGCTCTCTGGTCATCTCTAGTTTATGCTTTAAGTGTATATCACTTGTAGCTATAAACGTATGAAGCATAGGGTGTTTTGCCTCAGCAAGTGCCTCATAAGCTCTGTCTATATCTTTTTTGTTGCATCTTGCTAAGCTTACCAATTTTGCATTTTCTACAACCTTACTTACTTCTCTTATAGCATTGAAATCATCATCAGAACATATAGCAAAACCTGCTTCTATGATATCAACACCTAATTTATCTAATTCAGCTGCCATCTCTAATTTTTCAGCCAAATTCATAGTACAACCAGGAGACTGCTCTCCATCTCTTAAAGTAGTATCAAAAATTTTAATCTTTCTCATTGTTAAAACCTTTTATAAATAAACCATTGTATAATCAAATACTTTGTTTTTAATTTTTAGTTATACTAAACTAATTACATTTTGTCTATTTGTTATTATCAACTTTTTTGACGCACAAAAAAGTTGCAAAAAACGCAAATACTAAAGTTTTACATTTTTGTAATATTTATTAAATAAATAAAAATCTAAAACTTAGATTAAAAAAGTATTTAATTATAAGTTTGGATAAAAATTACTTTTTAATCCAACTCATCATCTTTCTTAACTCTGCACCGACTTTCTCTAATTTATGCTCACTCTCTAATCTCTTAGTAGCATTAAATTTAGCCTTGCGTCCTGCACTAAACTCTTGTATAAACTCACTAGCAAAAGTTCCGTCTTGTATCTCTCTCAATACTTTTTTCATCTCTTTTCTAGTTTCATCTGTTATCATTCTTCTGCCAGTTCTGTAATCGCCGTATTCAGCAGTGTTTGAAATAGAATATCTCATCATAGCAAAACCGCCGGAATATATTAAATCAACGATTAACTTCATTTCATGTATACATTCAAAATAAGCCATTTCTGGTTCATAACCTGCTTCTACTAAAGTGTCAAAACCAGCTTTCATTAACTCTGTAACACCACCGCATAATACAGCTTGCTCACCAAAAAGGTCAGTTTCTGTTTCTTCTCTAAATGTTGTCTCAAGTATACCAGCACGTCCTGCACCTATTCCAGAAGCATAAGCTAATGCATAATCTTTAGCCCTTCCGCTTTTATCTTGATAAACTGCTATCAAACTAGGAACACCTCTTCCCTCTAAATACTGACTTCTTACAGTGTGTCCAGGTCCTTTTGGAGCTACCATTATTACATCTATATCTTTAGCAGGTACTACAAATTGAAAATGAATATTAAATCCATGAGCAAACATTAATACATTGCCCTCTTTCATATATGGAGCTACCTGACTATTATAAATATCAGCAGCAACCTCATCTGGTACAAGCATCATTACTATATCAGCAGCCTTAGCAGCCTCTGATACTTCCATTACTTTAAATCCGGCCTCTTCAGCTTTTTTGCAATTAGCACTGTCTTTTCTAAGTCCTACTATAACATTCATTCCGCTGTCTTTTAGGTTTTGAGCATGAGCATGTCCTTGACTGCCGTATCCCATTATAGCTATAGTTTTTCCGTCTAATAATCCTAGATTACAATCAGCATCATAATATTTTTTTATCATTTTATTTCTCCTTAATATTTGTTTTTAGTTTATTAAAATATTTATTATAAATTATCAAAACTCAAAATTATTTATTATATTCATATCAGGAACATCATCACCCAGTTGTATAGATGTTACCCCTGTCCTTGAAAGCTCTAATATATTGAAATCTTTTAACGCTTCTAAGTAGCCGTCTATTATAGAAGCAGAAGCGGTAATTTCAACTATCATGCTTTTACTTCCTATATCAAGTATAAGTCCATTATGAGCATTTGTTATATCACAAACTCTGCGTTTATTTGAATCATCTATTTCTATTTTTACCAACAACAAATCTCTTATTATGCTGTTACAATGGTCTATTAAATGAACAGAATGAACCTCTATAAGTTTAGAAGCTTGTTTCATAATCTGTGTAATATGCAAATCATCTCCATCTGTAACTATAGTCATTCTTGATATGCTAGGCACACAAGTTACTGAACAAGTAATAGTTTCTATATTAAATCCCTTTTGACTAAATAATAAAGTTATTCTATTTAATACACCAGAACTATTATCTACAAATAAAACTAAAACCCTTCTTTGTTTGTTATTCATTTTTTGCTCCTACTATTTTTTAATCTACTATTATATCATCTATAGTTCCGCCAGCTGGAATCATAGGTAAAACTCTCAAATCTTTATCTATAACACATTCTATCCAAACAGGACATTTACATTTTAATGCCTCTTCAAAAGCACTTTCAAATTCGCCTATAGTTTCGCATCTAAACCCTTTAGCTCCAAACCCTTCAGCAACTTTAACATAATCCATTTTTTTATTGATATCAGTGCTTGAATATCTAGATTCATAAAATATTGTCTGCCACTGTCTTACCATACCTAATGTACTATTATTAAGTATTATTGTTATAATAGGTAAATTATATTCAACAGCAGTAGCTACCTCATTTAAGTTCATATAAAAAGAGCCGTCACCTGTTATATGTATTACTCTCCTATCTGGCTTAGCAACCTGAACACCTAAAGCAGCCCCATATCCAAAGCCCATAGTTCCCAAACCTCCGCTAGTTATAAAACTCCTTGGTTTAGTATGGCGTATATATTGAACAGCCCACATCTGATGCTGACCTACATCGGTAACATAAATAGCTTCATCTTTAGTTTTATCCCCTATTATATTCATAACTCTGCTAGGATAAATGCCGTCTTTATTTGTATTTCTTTTGAAATTCTCTTCTTTTTCTTTTGATATTAAATCAGATAAATATTTTACCCATTCATCATCTTTCACTCTTTTTACAAGTTTATTAAATCTATCTAATACATCATTCAAATCACCTATTATACTATAATCAACATTAACATTTTTATTAATCTCACTTCTGTCAATGTCTATATGCACCTTTTTAGCACTTCCTCCAAATTTAGAAGTATTCAAAGCAACCCTATCGCTAAATCTAGTACCAATAGCAAGTATCAAATCAGCTTCATTCATAACCTTATTAGCAGTAGCAGAGCCATGCATTCCCAAAAGCCCTATATTTAATTTATCATTATATCCTAATACACCAGCCCCCATTAAAGTATGTACAGAAGGAATATTAGTATTAATCATGAACTCTCTTAATTTATCGCTTGAATCTTTAGCTCCTCCGCCAAAATATATAATAGGCTTTTTAGATTCATTTATCAATTTTGCTACTTCTTTTATAGTGTTTTCATCTTCAGAGCTTATTTGAAGCTGTTTTGGAGTAATTTTTTGTTTGCTTACGAATTCTGTTTCTGCTACAGTTATATTTTTTGGTATATCTATTAAAACAGGTCCCTTTCTTCCAGTATTTGCTATATAGAAAGCTTTTCTAATAGTATCAGCCAAATCTTTAATATCTCTAACAACAAAATTATGTTTAGTGATAGTCATTGTTATTCCAGCAATATAAACCTCTTGAAAAGAATCTTTACCTATTAAACTTGTAGGTACATTAGCTGTAATTGCCACCAAAGGCACACTATCCATATATGCTGTAGCTAATGGTGTTACCAAGTTAGTAGCTCCAGGACCGCTTGTTGCAATTACTACTCCTGTTTTTCCGCTTGCTCTTGCATATCCATCAGCAGCATGACAAGCTCCTGCCTCATCAACAGGCATTATATGCTTTATTTTATCTCTATATTTATAAATAGCATCATATATATTTAAAGCAGCTCCGCCAGGATAACCAAATACAGTGTCTACCCCCTCTTCTATTAAAACTTCAATTAAAACATCTGAACCATTCAATTGCATAAAAATCTCCTAAAATCTACTAGATTCTATATATAGTATTATAAATATATACAAATATAACAGAATACAATTTATTATTTTTTTATTTTTTGTATGTGTGTATTTTTTTATAAAAAGAAACTTTACAGGATAATAATGAGAGATAGGAGAATAATAGATATGTTAGTTTGATTGAAATGTTTGAAAAATGACTTCATACATCTTCTCCTTATCTTATTTTAGTATCTATTATATAATACTTCTAATAATATTGCAATAGCAAAATTAAATATTTTAATAAAAAAATTATGTTATCTAATAAAATATAATTCAAAAAAGTACCAATATGTAATTTAAGAGTGTTGACTTTTTATTAAAAAAAAAAGATAATATTAAAACAAACTAATAATTTTCAAGGGGGAATAATTATGGGTATTTCTGATGAAATAAAATCTGGCATTTATACTGGTATAGGATTTATGCTTAAAGGAAAAGAAAAAGTAGAAGAGGCTGCAAAAGAGTTTATAAAAGATAAGAACATGAGCACAGAAGAAGGCGAAAAATTTGTAAAAGAAATGGTTACTAAGGCTAATGAAACTAAAGAAGAAATAACTCAGTATTTAGATGAGAGAATAAAAACTACTATGGATAAAGCTGGTTACGTAAAAAAAGAAGAATATGATGCTATAAAAAAAGAATTAGAAGAATTAAAAAGCAAAATAAACAATCAGCAGTAAATTATAAACAATACTAATAATTAAATAATTGGGGCATATTGTGAAGGGGAAAAAGTCTTTAAATAGAACAAAAGAAATTATATCAGTTATAATAGCATATGGTTTTAAAGATATAATTGCTGTTACGCCTATATTAAAATTGGTAAAAAATCCAATACAGAAATTCAATGTAAAATATAAAGGCATAGATTTAAGAGGTTATAGCAGAGGTCAGAGAATAAGAATGGCCTGCGAAGAACTAGGTACTACATTTGTAAAATTAGGTCAAATACTTTCAAACAGAAGCGATATACTTCCAAAAGACATTATTGATGAATTAAAAAAACTTCAAAACAATGTTAAGCCTTTCGATGAAAAAGAAGCTGTAGCTATAGTAGAACAAGAATTACAAAAACCTATAAGCGAAGCTTTTGAATCTTTTGATACTACCCCTAAAGCAAGTGCCTCAATTTCTCAAGTGCATACTGCTGTATTAAAAACAGGCGAAAAAGTTGCTATAAAAGTAAAAAGACCAAACATAGAAGAAAATATACTTAATGATATTGAAATAATAACTTGGCTTTCTTCTATACTAGAAAAATATAATGAAGAGTTTGCTTTAATAAGACCTGAGAAATTAATAAAAGCTTTTAAAAATCAGCTTTTACAAGAATTGGATTTTAATTTTGAAAAAAATAATACTATAAAATTCCAAAAGTTTTTCAAAAATAATAAAAATATAAAAATAGCTAAAATATACGAAGAGTACAGCACAAAAAATATATTAACTATGGAATATATAGAAGGAATTAAAATCTCTGATATTAGTCCTGATGATACTAAATATGATAGAAAAAAACTCGTTTCTATTGGTGTTGATTGTGTATTAGAACAAATATTTAAATTAGGTTTCTTTCATGCCGACCCGCACCCTGGTAATTTAATGGCTTTAGATAATAATGTATTATGTTTTTTAGATTTTGGTATGATTGGGTTTATACCTCCTACTTCAAAAGAGGCTTTCTCTTCTCTTATAATGAGTATTAATAATGCTGATTATATTAATCTTGCTAAAGCTGTACTTGATTTATGCAATCATAGTGAAGTGCAAAACATGGAAGATTTTAATATGGCTATATTTATGCTTGTAAACAAATATATAGATATGCCATTAGAAAACATAAACATAGAAGATATATTTAATGAACTTATATCTATAATAAGAGAGTTTAGATTAATGCTCTCTGGAAATATAATGCTTCTTATAAAATCTTTAATAGTATTAGAAGGGGTTGGAAGAGATTTAGATAAAGACCTTAAATTAATAGAACATATAAAGCCTTTTGCCTTCAAGTATGTCAAAGAACAATTAAAGCCTGATAATCTATTAAAACAATCTAGAAATTTAATTAATGATTATTTTCATGTTTTAAAAAACGTACCTTCGGATTTAGGTGAAGTTATAAGCTTAATGAAAAAAGGTAATATAAGAATACAGCTGGAACATAAAAAACTTGATACACTTGCAAATACTTTAGATAGCTTGGGAGATAGATTAAGTTATTCTATAGTATTAGCTTCATTAATTATTTCAAGCGGACTTATAATAGCTACAAAAATGCCTCCGCTAATACATGGTATATCATTAGTTGGACTTGTGGGTTTCTTATTATCTGGAATTATGGGTTTTATTATGATTATAAGCAGATTTGTAAGAAAATATATAAAGAAAAAATAGTTCTCTCTACAAAATTATATTTTCTCTAAATATTCTTTGTTAATCCAGCCTTTTGATATTCCTTTAACATAATACCAATTAGAGGACTCTTTTATCACTCTAAATTTTTCTCCCTCATATACACTAGATACAATATCAGACTTTATACTGCTTCCGCTATATATGTTAGTGTTTCTTATAATTATAATATAATCTGATTTTATAGTCTTATATAAATATATAGAAAAAACAATTAAAATAACACAACTAATCAGCAACAAGAAATTAATGTTTTTCTTTTTAATAAACAACACAAATAAAAATGCACTAAAAAATACAAATAAAATCAAGCTTATATAAAAAGCAATTATATAAAAAGAATCATAATCTTTTCTTTCTGTTATTTTATTTATATTGTTTTTAATCTCTTTATCGAAAGGCGATATATTCAAAGCTCTCTCATACCATAACACAGCATAACCATTACTATTAATCTCATAATATGAAGAAGCTAAATTATAATACAAATCTTTAGACACCACATTAGAGCTTATTAAATTAAGATATAAATTATTAGCCTCTATATAACTTCCTTGATTATATAAATCATTTGCATTTTTAAATATATTATTGATGTTCTCTAAATCATTTTGAGCAAAAAGGAAATTGCATCCAAAAACTAAAAACATTATAATAATTTTTTTAATACTCATAAATAAAAGTCACTTCTTTTTGTTAATACTAGTAATTATTTCAATAGCCTTACTATGATAATCTGTATTCTCACTCTGTTTATTTCCAGAATAAAGCTCTCTCTCACAAGAATCTATTATAGACTTTATCTCTTTTATTTTTTCTTCTTCTACTCTTCCTTTTAATTCTAAATAAATATTCTTAGAGTTTGTATTTAATTTCTTTTTAATCTCTTTTTCTATATAAGAAATAACACTTTTACAATACTCTTCTCTATTTCCCTCATTATAACTTGAAATCATAATACTAATACCAGATTCTTTATTATTGTTTGAAGGAGATAAAGCTAATGTTTTAATCTTCTTAGAAAATACTATAATAAAAGAAAATATTATTAAAATAAGTATATAAATATAAACGATATTAATGTTTAACAAATTAAAAGGCTTTTCATTTTTTATATAAGTATCTTTGATATTAATAACATTAGGCTGATTATTATTATCAATAAAAGAAGAAGAGCCAATATTACCGCCCATCATATTAAAAGATATATTTTCCGCATAAACATTACTATAACTTTTAGCCTCTGGAGAAAAATAACAAAAAGCTATATTTGACAAACTAAACTCTCCGCTGTTAGTAGCAACCATAACATACTGTTTTGTCTTTTTAGCCATCATTCTATCATCTTCAAACCAATTAGTTTCATATGTTTTTGGCTGATAAACAGAAAAATATTTATTGATATTTGTGTCAATACTAGGCATATTTATAATAGAAGTATTACCCTCTCCAAAAACCTCTAAACTAACAACAACCTCTTCACCTATTTTTAAATTAGTTTTATTAGCCTTAACAGTAAAATCAAACTCACCAACACCGCCTGAAAAGTTTTTGTACCCTGTATTATCAGGAAGAGGCAAAACCTTTATATTATATTCTTCTTCACCATAAAGAACTCTATCAAAAAACATATTATTCTTTTCAAAAACAAACTCTGTAGTGATAATGCTTTTTTCTCCCTCTTTCAAAGCATATAACACTTCTTTTTTTAATGGTATAACGCTCACTCTTTTACCATTAATTATCTCTGTAAAAGAATTATACTCAGAAGAATCTGTATAAGAAATAAAATCTGTTCTGTCTGCTATTTTAGATATACCAACCACATTAACAGGAATATGAGTATATGCTTTTTGTATAATATATATAGGCTCATACAAATATACTTCTGTTTTATTTATAGTGTTTTCAACATGTATATCTTCAGAATAATTCATAAATCTGTCAAAAGAATCAGAATCGGGAGCATCATTTTGTTTTGTTCTAACAGGCTCGTCTACAACCTCTAAAGTAACAGTATTTGCCTTGTAAGTTGTATTATCAATTTTTACAGTGATATTATCTATTTTATACACCCCAACTCTGTTTGCAACATAAGTATAGCTATAGGTTTGAATAGATTTAAAAGTACCCCCGCTTAATGTCATATTTCTTGTTTGCGAAGTTCCTCTTAATAATAAGCCGTCTATATTTGGTATTGTAACCTTTCCTTTTGTATTATTAATAGTTACAGATAAACTAAAAAGCTCACCGACACCTATTTTTTCATCAGAGAGTTTAGCCGTAATTGTAGTTTGAGAAAATAAGACAGAAACATTTAATAAAAATAATACAGCAACTATTACTTTACCAGTCTTTATCAATTCTTCCTCCGCCATAATATTGGTCATCATTTTCTTTATCTTTTCTATATTGTCTCAAAGAATCTAACAGTCTATCAATATCAGTTTGTGCATTTTGCTCTTCATCATTTTGGCTGTTGTTTCCATTATTGTTATCTTGATTATTCTGATTATTGTCTTGATTATTATTTTCTTGATTATCATTATTGTTTTGATTATTATTTTCTTGATTATCATTATTGTTTTGATTGTTATTTTCTTGATTATCATTATTTTGATTATTTTGATTATTGTTTTGATTATCTTGATTATTCTGATTATTATCTTGGTTATTATTTTGATTGTTATTATTATTTTCATTATTATTATTCTGATTATCTTGACTATTTTGATTAGAGTTAGCATTGTCTTGATTATCATTATTATTATTTTGAGCAGACTCTCCGCTATTTTTTTTCTGCTCTTCTAATTTCTTTTTGGCGTACTCTAAAGCACTTTTTGCATTATTATCATTAGGGTTATTAACCAAAGATTCTATTAATTCTTCTATGGCACCGGCATAATCTTCCATTTCTATTTTGCTTATACCTGCATTATAGTAAGTTGAGCTTTTTATATCTTTAGAAGTTTTTTCTGTAAAATTCTTTTTAGCCATATCAAAAGCTTGAACTGCTGACTCCATATCTCCCATAGAAGATAAAGTAGTACCCATATTATAATATATTTCAGGAGATGTAGGAAGCTTGCTTAAAGCCTTCTCATACAAGCTTATAGCATTATCATAATCGCCTTTTCTTAATAATCTATTTGCCCTATCAACATCAATCTTAGCTGTAAACTCATTTAAAGAAAAAGCATAGGAGCTTGAAAATAATATTAAAAATACTAGTAATACTTTTATTCTAAACAACACAATATAAATCACCTATTTATTTAATATCTTTAATGATACTACTTTTATTATTTTTGTAAAGAACTCTTTTTTGAGTCAATATATTTAATATGCTAGCAATTATAATTAAAATAGTTGAAGCAAACAAAAATATTTGAAATCTATCTTTATAGCTTCTATTATTCTTCATTGTAGAAACACTATCCATATTATTTTTTATATCATCAAATATTGATTTTAAAGATATATTATCAGAAATATAAGATTTACCGCCTGTAGAATCTGCTATTAATTTTAATGTTTTATCATCTCTTTTTGATATAACAGTATTTTCAGAATATCCAATATCACTTCTTATAGTAGCCCCAAGTTCAGAACCAACTCCAACAGTATAAACACTAATATCATTGTCTTTTAATTCTTTTAATATATTATCAAAATACCCAGCATGGTCTTCACCGTCTGTTATAAGTATAATAGATTTTTTTCCAGGTATATTAACATTAAAAGTATTTTTTGCAGTAACTAAAGCATCAGCAATTCTAGTACCCTGCAAAGTTACAGATTTAGTATTTAATTCATTTAATATATAAGAAAAAGTTTCCATATCTTGAGTAAAAGGCGAAGCAACAAAACTAGTTCCCGCAAACCCTACTAAAGCTACAGAAAGATTATCAGTATTCTTTACAAAATCTTCTATCTCCAATTTTGCCCTTTCTAATCTTGAAGGCCATACATCATCAGCCTCCATAGAACGAGATAAATCTAATAATATAGTTATCATATAATTATTAGTTTTTATTTTTTGCTCTATTATACCCCATTTAGGCTGCATTAATGCAAATATTGATAATGATAAAGCAAGTATTAAAAATGAAGCAGAAAATATTCTTAGTTTAGATATTCTTTTATAATTTTTATCGTTTTTAAAATTAGTGTTCTTAGTAAATACAGATAATACCCTATTCACCTTAAAACGAGAAGTAACTAAAAAAAATATTAGTACAGGTATAATTACAAAAAGAAATACAAACTTAAAATCTTCTATAAACATAATATAATAATCATATACTAATTTATTATTTAATCAATAAGAAAATCAATTATCGCTGCTGTATACAATATCTCCGTCAATTATAGTTTTTAACACTTTAATATCTTTTATTTCTTTTTTATCCACTTCAAAAATATCTCTATCTAATACAATAAAGTCAGCTAATTTATCTTCTTCTATGCTTCCTTTTAGTTTATCTTCAGAAGACAAATAAGCACTTCCCATAGTATATAAATAAACTGCCTCTTTAACAGTAAGTTTCTCTTCAGGCATCCAACCGCCCTCTGGCCAGCCATTTAAATCTTCTCTATTAACAGCACAGTGAATACCTTCCATTATATTAATTCCGCCAGCAGGACCAGCAGTACCAAAACCTATATTAATGCCCATATCCATAGCTGTCTTATAAGCATAACTTGTTTTAGCCCTCTTCTCACCAACACGCTCTTCAACTATATGCATATCATAATTTAAAAATATAGGCTGATAATATATAGCCACATTTAACTCTTTTATTCTCTCTAACAACTTCTTATCAGTTATCTGACAATGTATTAAACCATTTCTTCTATATTTGAAATCTTTAGTATCTTTAATTTTTTCAATAGAGTTTAATGCCATCTCTATAGCACCATCACCTGTAGCCTGTATAATAACAGAATAATCTAAACTATTTGCATATTTTACTAATTCATCAAGCTCTTCTTGTTTATACTGACTTACACCTCTAAAGCCTTTAGCATCATTATAATCTTCTCTAAGTAAAGCAGTCCTTGAACCTATACCGCCGTCTATGATAAGCTTTATACGTGCAACTTTAAATCTGTTATCATTAATATATTGATAGTAATAATATTGCCTAAAATCATCTATATCTTGTTTGTTAATAAACTCTGCTTGTTCGCATACTCTTATCTTTAATTTCTTTTCTCTATGAAGCTTTTGATAAGCATCTATTACCTTTCTATAATCAAAATCAGGAAGACCTCTTAAATCATCAGCCTGTACAGATGTAATCCCCATCTTAAAAAACTCTTCTTGTGTGTCTAATATTATCTCTTTTAATTTATCCATCTCAAAAGATTTAATTTTTGATAATATTAAAGTCATAGATTTTGAAGATATAAGACCATTATCAAAATCTATAGTATCAGATTTCATGCTTTCTGTAATGCCGCAAACTTCAAGAGCTTTACTATTAGCAACTATCATCTCTCCGCAGCATCTTCTAAAAGCAACAGGATATTCGCTAGATATTTCATCTAAATCATGTTTATTAAGCATTCTCTTCTCTTCAAAATAATCCTGATTCCAGCCTCTGCCTATAAGCCAATCATCATACTTTTCAGCCTTCTTAGCAATATCAATAACCTCTTTTATAGATTTACAATTTCCCAAATCCAACATAGTGTTAAAACGAGCATAAACTACAAAATTAACATTACTATCATTAAAACCAGGTATAACTGTTTTGCCTTCTAAATCTATTATGTCAGACGTATCTTTATATTTTTTTAATACCTCTTCATTACTTCCTGCAAAAACTATAACCCCATTATCAACAGCAACTGCCTCATAAATGCTATCATTTTTATCCATAGAATATATTTTAGCATTCTTAAAAACTCTCATTATTTTTATTCCTCCAATACACCTATTTTTTATATTTTATTTTATTCTAGCATGGCCTTTATACTATCAATCTCTTCATTTATTAAAAGCCATTCATTTTCTTTTTCTTCTATTAATTTTTTTACTTCTAATAACCTCTTACTCTTATCATCATTATAATCTTTTTCAAAAAACTTTAATATATCAGTCTCTTCTTTTTTATAATCTTCTATTTCTTTCTCATATTTTTTCAACATAGATTCAGCTTTAGAAAGTCTGTTTCTAATTTTTTTTCTCTCTTCATAATTACTATTATTTTTTTCTGCAATATTTGTCTCTTTGCTGTTATTAGCCTCTTGATATTCTAACTCTCTCTCCTCTTCTTCCAATGCCTCCAAACGTACCTTATAAACATAAGCCTCATAATCACCATTATATAGAGAAAGTTTTTTATCTTTAACTTCTATTATGGTATCAGCAAGAAGACTAGCAAAAGTTCTATCGTGCGAAGTAAAAAATATAGTGCCGCCATAATCACGCAAAGAATTAGCAAGAGCCTCAACAGTTTCAAAGTCTAAATGGTTAGTAGGCTCGTCTAATATAAGTACATCTGCACATTGTGTAATAGCACAAAGCAAAGACAACCTTGCCATCTCGCCTCCGCTTAACACTTTTACATCTTTATTAACATCTTCTCCAGAAAATAAAAAACTTCCCAAAAGAGTTAAAAGCTCTTGAGTTAAAAGACCTTGTTTTGCATTCTTCTTCAAATAAGAAAGTACATTATCATTTGCAGTGATATTTTTATAAGTGTCTTCTCCAAAATATGCAAGCTTTATACCATAAGAATAATTATAGCTTCCAGATACAGGATTAAGCCTTCCTGCTATAGTTCTTAAAAAAGTAGTTTTACCTTCTCCGTTTTCTCCAAGCACAGCAACCCTGCTTCCTCTAGGTATCTCCATTCTTCTGCTTGTTGCTACCACCTTTTCACCATAGCCTACAGATAAATCATCAGATATAATAGCAAAGCCTTTTTTAGATTCAACTTCAGGCAACCTTATTCTCACACTCTTTGCCGGGTGATTAATCTCTATAGTTTTTAATTTCTCTATTTGTTTTATACGAGATTGCACTGCTTTTGCTTTTGATGCCTTATATCTAAACCTTTCAACAAATCTCTCTAAATGTGCCTTTCTCTCTTCTACATTCTTATTATATTTTTTTATTGTATATTCTTTCTCTTCTTTATATTCAAAATAATCTTCTATATTACCTGGAAAATAAGTAAGTTTACCTTTTTCTATTTCAACAGTCTTATCGCAAGTGGTTTTTAAAAACTCCCTATCGTGAGAAACTATTAAAAAACCTCCATTATAATCCATTAAAAAATTCTCTAAATCTATTAATGTATTTAAATCCAAAAAGTTTGAAGGCTCATCTAGTATTAAAAAATTAGGCTCTTCAAGCATCATCTCTGCAAGTTTTACCCTCATTCTATAACCGCTAGATAAACTGCCAATATTATAATTAACTTTTATATGGTCAATTCCAAATCTGCTTGCTATCTTAGAACATTTCCAAGATTCTTTGCCGCTAACTCTTACAAGATAATCTATAACCTTCTCACTCTCATCAAAATCTCCCTGCTGACGAAGATACCCAATTCGCACATCATCAGAAAATATTACCTCTCCATCATCTGCATCTTCAATCCCCATAAGAATTTTTAAAAGAGTAGTCTTGCCTGCTCCATTTCTGCCTATCATGCCTATTTTGGATTTCTCCTCTATAAGCAAATTAACATTATCAAGCAAAACCCTGTCTATAAATCTCTTCGATATATTAACTATATTTATAATACTCTTAGCCATTTTCTTAATTTTATTTAAAAATATTTTATTAGTAATTTAGTAAACAATTCTATAACAGTTTTAAAAATTATTCAATAACATAAAAATCATCTTTTTCTTAAAATACATATATATTCTAATTTATTTACATTCCCCGCCCTATTATATTTTTTGCATCATTAAAAATCTTTACTTTAATTTTCTTAAAATGCTGAATTTTAAAAAGCATACCCGCCCAAGTTTTAATTAGATTCTTAATATATTTTCCGCACGTTAAATAATATTTATAAATATAATCTAATTTGCATTTCAAATTAATTAATATATTTTTATTTAGCTTACCGTGCGGGTGTAATTTTTTTTTAAAATTTTAAAATTGCAAAAATAAAAAAGCCCTATAGAAAATTCTATAAGGCTTTTTATTTAAAAATTATTATAATTATTTAGCAGTATAAGCAACCATAGTCATCCAAGATAATGGTTTGTTGTAGTGAGGAAGGAAGAAGAAGTCAGATAATGCAAAATCTTGAACAGTCATTTCATTAGCTATAGCAAGAGAGAATGCGTGTATAGCTTCAGCATGATTATGTTTAGAAGCAATCTGAGCACCTAATAATCTTCCAGTACCTTCTTCATAAACGATTTTTACTAATACATCTTCATAAGTAGGCATAAACTCAGGTCTTTCAGCATCTCTAAAGAAGTTAGATTTAACTTTTAAACCTTTCTTCTTAGCAGTCTCTTCAGACCAACCAGTAGAAGCCATATTATAACCAAATACACAAATAGCGTTAGAACCTTGTGTACCGCAATAATTAACTTTTTTACCTAAAATATTATTAGCAGCAACAATACCCATTCTTACAGCATTTGTAGCTAAAGCAATATATTCATGAGATTTAGAAGAACAAGAATATACACTAGAACAGTCTCCTATAGCATAAACATTCTCATCTTTAGAAGATTTCATAGTAGTATCAACTACAATAGCACCATTAGGTAAAGTCTCTAAATAATCTTTATAAAGTTCGCTATTAGGTCTGAAACCAACAGACATAACTACCATATCTACATCATAAGAACCTTTGTCAGTAACAACTTTTTTAACTCTGTCATCACCTTCAAATTTTTTAACAGTTTCACCTAAATGCAATTCTATACCAGCATCTTTAATTCTTTTTTCAGCCTCATCAGTAATCTCTTTGTCAAAATAGTTAGCCATAACTCTAGGCATAGCTTCCATTAATATAACTTCTTTACCATGATTTTTGAAAGCTTCTATAAGTTCAACACCTATATAACCAGCACCAACTACCATAACTCTTTTTACTTCTGGTTTAGCTATTTCATTAATAATATCTTGACCTTGTTGATAAAGTTTAGAGAAGAAAATACCTTTTTTAAGACCATAAGTAGTACCTTCTTGTTTTAAGCCCTCAATAGGAGGAGTTACAGGCCAAGAACCAGTAGCAAGAATAAGTTTGTCATAATTATCTTCAAACTCTTTACCAGTTTTTAATTCTTTAACAGTCATTTTTTTGTTAGCCCAATCTATTTTGGTTACTTCATGACCCATATAAACCTCTATTCCTTCGCTTTTTAAACCTTCAGGACTAGCATAGAATAAACCTTTAGGATCTTTTACTACGCCGCCAACCCAAAGTGCAATACCGCAAGCTAAGAAAGATATATTATCATTTCTATCATAAGTTACTACTTGACAATTAGGATCTGTAGCTTTTAAAGTTTTTGCTGCCCATGTGCCGGCATGGTTACAACCAATTACTATTACTTTCATAAAAATAACCCCTTTAATAATTAATTTAAATATATTATATTATAATACTTTTATTATAATATAAAAATTATTATTAGTCAAGTTATTGTATATGTAAAGACGAATTTCAATATTATATTGTATAATAATACGAAAAAATTAAACATATTAATATACTAATAGTATAAATATTTATATTAAATTATACAATATATTTAAGTTTGACAAATATAATAATTTGAATATAATATAAAAAATGGTTTTGAGTATGAATAATATTATAGCAATATCTGGAAATATATTAAATGATAATGGCAGTAAAAAATCATTTGCAAACGATTCTTATATACAATCAGTTGTAAGAGCAAATGGAATACCTGTTATAATGCCAATAATAAAAGATAAAGACATTATAAAAAAAACGCTAGAAAATGTTTCTGGTGTTATCATGACAGGCGGGGTTGATATTCACCCATTCTATTTTAATCAAGAACCTCACCCTAAAATTGGTACTATATCAAAAGAAAGAGATGAGTTTGATTTCACAGTACTCGATTATGCATTCAAAATGAAAAAACCTATATTAGGAATATGCAGAGGAATACAGCTTATTAATGTTTATTTTGGAGGAGATTTAATTCAAGATATAGAATCTCAAACAAAAAGCAATATACTGCATTCTCAAACCGCTCCGACAGATGTTGCAACACATAAAATAAAAATAGATAAAACTTCTATTCTTTATGATTTATTAGGAGAAGAAAGCGAAGTTAATAGTTTTCATCATCAGGCAATAGGAAAAACAGCCAAAGATTTTAATATTGCTGCAAAAGCTAATGATGATATTATAGAAGCTATAGAATATAAAGACAAAAATCATTTTATATTAGCCCTTCAATGGCACCCAGAGTTAATGTCTGAAAACAATATAAAAATGCAAAATATATTTAATAAATTTGTTTTTATTTGTGGAAATAATAAATAAAATAGTATATTTTAATTATATAGTTATCATTTTTTTCGATATATGTAAATATAATACTTTTTATTTTTTGGATTTTTTATGGAAAGAAATAGATTTTTGAATATATTACTTATCTTGGCATCAATTTTATTACTATCATGCCACAAAGAGCCTAAAAAAATATTAAATGAAATAACAGTATCAGTTGGAGGCAAACCAAATACAATGGACCCTTCAAAAACTTCTTCTATTAGCTCTATGATATATATAAATCATCTATTTGAAAACCTTACCATAAAAGATAAAAACGGAAATATAATACCGGGCTCAGCAGAAAAATGGATATCATCAAATAATAACACCATATATATTTTTTATATAAGAACAAATGCTAAATGGGCTGATGGATTTGATTTAAAAGCTGATGATTTTGTATATGCATGGAGGAGAATTGTTGATCCTAAAACACAGTCGCCTCTTGCTGTATATTTAGAGAATATAAAAAATGCTCATGAAATAATAAATGGAAATATGGATAAAGAACAATTAGGAGTAAAGGCATTAGATAATGATACTTTATATGTTGAATTGGAATACCCTGTTCCATATTTTGATGAATTAGTATGTCATAGTGCATACACTCCTTTAAGAGAAGATATAGTAAGCAAAAATGAAAATAATTGGTCTTTAAATGCTGATACTATGATTGGAAACGGAGCTTTTCAGATTGTGAGGCTAGATGATTATAGACTTGTTATAAGAAAAAATACAGATTATTGGAATTATAAAAACATAAAGGCAGATATAATTAATTTTGAGTTTATCAATAATCCTAATGAGGCTCTAAGTTTAATAGAAAAAGATGAATTATATTTTTATAATAATATACCTATAGAAAAAAAAGATGAATTGTTTGAAAGAAATATAGCAAAAAATACAGCAAAAACTTCATTATATTTTTATGAAATAAATAATAGAGTAAATCCGCTTTCAAATGCTATGGTAAGAAAAGCAATATCATTAGCTATAGACAGAAACTTTATAATAACAAATATAGTAAAATCTGATGATATAGCAGCATCAGCTATAGTGCCTTATAATATAAAATATGATAATAAAGATTTTAGAGCAGAAGATACAAACAACTATTTTTATTCTGAAGATTATAACAAAAATATAGAATTAGCTAAAAACTTATTAGAAGAAGCAGGATACAAAAATGCAGATGATTTTCCTGTAATAGAATTATTAACAGATGATGGTCTTCATTTAGAAATAGCTAATGCAATTAAAAAAATGCTTAAAGAAAATTTAAATATAGATACTATAGTTATTTCAAAACCATATAATGAGTTTATAAGAACAAGAAGAAGAGGTAATTTTGATATAGCAAGACGCAGTTGGGCTGGAGGCTATAATCACCCTATGTCATTTTTATCATTACTGCAAAAAGATTATATACTAAACGAAGGAAAATATTATAATCCTTTATATGATGAGAATATAAGAAATTATTTAACAACTCAAGATATACAATATTTGCATTCAGCAGAAAAGATTGCTATAGAAGATACGGCTATTATACCTATATTTTATTATAATAGCATAGTTATGCAAAACCCAAAACTTATTAATGTTACATGCGACAATTTTGGTGTATACAATTTTAAGAATGCTGAAATTATTGAAGAAGCAGATAATTAATTGATAATTATATAATTTAATAATTAATTTATAGGTTTGCCTTCTACTGTTCTTAAACTGCTAATTGGCATATCATTATATTTTTTTGCTTCTTCTTCGGATAGTTTTGTCCATTTTACACTAGCACCAACTACTCCGCCTTTATCTAATGAAGCTTTTAGAGATAATGATTTTTTATCATCAGCCAAAGTAATTTTAGCATAATATGAGCTTCCTTGGTCTGTATGATATATTCTTCCAGTTTGCCACTCACCATCTTTAAACTCTATATCATAAATAAATGTAAGTCCTCTAAGGTCTTTATCTCTAAGGGCTTTATCTGGATTATGAATATCAAGAGTAGTTTTTACATCATCTTGAAAATCAATTGCATAGGCATAAAGTTTATTATTAATTACTATTATCTTAGCAACTTTCATTCTTCCTTTAGGTTTATCAGGCATAAGCCAAAAACCTTCAATATCTTTAGCATTATTTGCTCCATATACAAATGAAGAAAATAAAATAATTAATAATATAATCTTTTTCATTATTTTATCCAAACTATTAATGTTTTTTATTATCTAATAAACTTATTAAAATCTAGAGTATAAGAAATATAAGCACCTATACCAAAATAATATCCGCTTGCAAGCTGTTCAACATAAGGACTAAAATTGATAGATAAACTAGCATCACTATTAAGCACTAAATAAACACCAAGCCCAAGACGATTTAAGCCCAACATAGCCTTATTATAAAAGTCATAAGCCAAATGATATTCAAGATATATACCAGCAAGTGAAAAACCAAACAAAGAACCAGGATAAACACCAATAGCAGTTTTGAGCCTTATATAATTAACAACACCTCTAGGGTCATTAAAAAACATAGGCACTTCCAAATTGGCATACATCGTTAGAAAATCGCCAAGCCCTATTAAATAGTGTATCTGAGGATTTAATCCGAATTTCTGCTTTGAAGAACCAGGAAATAATACCTCAACTGCCCCTATAAATCCATTAAAAAATTGAAATCTAGGCATTATAGAAAATTGAGGCTCTCCTTCAACACCAACACCCACTTCTGGAATATAAGTAAGAGGAAGCACTCTTGCAAATATATCAAAATTCTTTAATATACCAAAATTAAGCATAATAGGACTTGATAAAGTATATTTTTTATTTCCTATTCTCATATTATCTAAGTACAAAGTACCGCCCAAACGAAGTGCACCTGTCATTCCAGTGTACATATTATATGGAAATGAATATGCTAAAGAAGATATTAGTATAAAGAGTATAACAATTTTTTTCATAAACACTCTTAAATAGATATATTATTTTCTTATAAAATATAATACATTCTATAAAAAATATCAATAAAAAATATACAAAAAAAGCCAAATAAGAATTACTTCTTAAATGGCTTTTTTATATATTAAAGATTATTTATTTATTTTATATTAACAGCATTTCTTGATAAGAAGTTTTTTCTATCATTAGCATATTTTGTTTTTGAAGTATTAGGGTATTCACTTAAATATTGATTATATGTTAAATAAGCTTTATTAAAATCTCTTACATTGTTATTGCCTGTTTCATAAATCTCTGCAAGAAGAAGCATTGCATCTGCTCTTTTAGAGAATTTCTCTTTTGAAGCTAATGATTTCTCTAACATATTTAATCCGTCAGAAATTTTTCCCATTTGCTTCAAACTGTCAGCAATTTCATATACAGCATTTCCATAAGAATAAGTATTAGGATATTTAGCTATAACATCATTAAAATATTTCATAGCTTCTTGATTATTATTTTCAACTTTTCTCACAACACCCATTGAATATAAAGCAGCTGCCTTTTGATTGTTGTTAGCAGTTTTTAATTCAGAAGCTTTTTTATATGTATCAAAAGCATTAGTATAATCTTTTTTCAAATTATAAATATCGCCTACTCTAAAATAACTATAAACTGCATATTTTGAATCTGGATATTGAGAGATTACATTATTATAAGAGCTTATAGCATTATCATAATCTTTCATATTTTTAAGTTCTTCTGCTGATTTAAATAATAAAGCAACTTCAGAATTATCTTCTGCTTGTGTTGTTTTAGTTACTGTTTGTTGCTGTTGTGTAGTATTATTAGCAGCATTTGTTGCTGTTGCATTTGTAGCTGCTGTATTATTTGTTGTGTTTGTATCAGTTGTATTTGTAACTGTTTCGTTTGTATCCATTATCATATCGTTTGTAGTAGGTGCTTCATTAGTAGTCTCAGCATCAAACATTGTAGAATTAGTATCTGTTATAGCATCTCCGTTAGTTACATTGATTGTATATATATATCTTTTTATTATATTTTCTTCTGTATCTACTTGGAAATTAAGTTTTGCTATGCCTGGTGTTAATGTAGTGAAAGTAAGAAAGGCATTAGTTTTATCTCTAGTAAATCTTACAAAATCTAAATTTGTAGAATAGCTTGTAATACGAATATATCTGTCAAAATTAGTAGCATTCAATTTAATAGAAAATAAAGTATTAGCTGCCAAATCTATTGATTTAAGTAAATCTTTCTCTAAAGGCTCTCCCTTAGCAGAGACAGGCATTTCATTAGTTACAACTTTATCATCTGGCTGTACTGTGATTGTTTCTTGAGCAAATAATAGCCCTGTGAACATAATACAAGAAAATACACATGCAAATATCTTTAAACGCATATTTTTCTTCCTCCTAAAAGTTATTATTTATTTTTTCGGCTTTCCACATAATTCCTTGAGCGTTCTAATTCCTCAAAACTCAAATTATTTTTTGTTGAAAGCATCTCACCTTCTATAATCTTTTTATCATCATTTTTTATAATATCATTCGAAATCATAGCATTTTCTTCTTCTGGCGTTAAAGGAACTATATCAGGCTTTTTATTTACTCCTATAATAACACCTATTAATATAATAAATACAAACCAAGAAGATAATATTATAATAAATAACTTCCTTTTCTCTGCATAAAAATACTTTATTTTATCAATAATTTTTTTAAGCATTAGTTTATCCAAATAAATATTATGTTAATTAAAATTATAAAATGAAAAAGAAATTTTGCAATCATAATTTTTTATTAATCATAACTTTTATATATAATTACTATAACATATATTATTTAATTTTGTAAATTATGAGAATAATAAGAATGAATAATAAAATATCATAAAACTTGACTTTTTTTATAATTCTATTATCATGAATAGTCAATATTTTAATGTATATAAAAATAGTATTTAGGCTATATTTAAAGGATAAAATCTAAAAAATGGCAGAAAAATTAAAAAAGAAAGATATTAAAGAAAATAACGAAAAATCTGATACCCTTTTAGATTATAGCAACAATGAAGAAGATAATACTACTTTTAACATAAAAGATGTAAAAATAATAAACGATGAAAGGCAAAACTGGCTCTACTACACGCGTGCACCTCTAATGGATAATTACAGAGACAATCTTTATAGAGAATATTTCAGCATATCAGTATTATTGTCATTACGCGGTGAAGGAAATGAAAAGAGCTTAGGACTTTCACTTAAACTTATAGACATAGAGAAAAAAAATCAATTAAGAATTGTAGAGCTTGAGAGTTTTTTATTTTCTTGCGTTACTGGCGATAAACAAAAAATAGAAGATGAAGAATATAGAATAGAATTAGAGGATTTTGGCAGAGGCGAAGCTAAATTAATAAGATTTTTAAACAATTTATATGCTGATGCTTTACAAAATCAAGAAAACGGCAAATTGTGGTTTAAAGATTATAATGCTTATCAATGTTTAACTATGCTTAAAGAAGTAGCAAATATTAGATTAGAAAGCAAAGTTATAACATTCAGCGATGAAGTATTAAATATTATTATAGAAACTTACTACAATGAGAACAAAGATTTAGTATTAGACATCAATATAAAAGATGTAGAGCTTAACAAGGTTTACACATTTGGTGAGAATTGCGATTATATACTCTATAAAGATATTTTTTATGAAACTAATCCGTCATATCCAAAAATAAAAAAACACATATTTAAAAAGCCTATAACTGTTAATAGAGCATATATTAAAGATTTTTGTTCAAGGGTGCTTCCAAACTTAAAAAAAGATTTCCATATCGAACTTCCAGAAAACATAAAAGAAAATGAAATATTAGCATTTCCTGCACAGGCATTATTATTCTTGGACTATGACGGAAGCAATGTATTTTCTACTATAAAATTCAAATATGGTTCTTTTACTGTTGATCCTTATACTAATAAATTCACAAGCAGTAATATGTTTGATAATGAGGTAAATGAAATATATAGAGACAAAGAAAAAGAGGAATATTTTTGTAATACTTTGTCTAAATATTTGGATAAGGTTGGAGATTATACTTTTGCTTCATCAGATGATGAGAAGATATTTTATTTATGCTATAAAATTTTACCTATGCTTCAAGATAAGGGTTGGACTTGTTTTTACAGTGAATCTTTTAAATCTCTCAAACTAAATGTAAAACCTCTTAAAATGAAAGTATCTCTCACTAAAGACATTAACTTCTTTGAGATTAATTTTTCATTTGAAGGAGTTAAAGAGATACATGATTTATCAGATATTATAAAAGCTGTAAAAGTAGAAAACAAAGAATATATAAGGCTTCAAAACGGTTCATTTGTACCGATAGATTTAGAGGTTATTGATTATATAGCAAAAATGCTTAAAGATAACCCTATAGAAAATGATGAAGATAATAGATATTTACTTCCAATGTTTAGTGCTCCATACTTTGCTGATATGCTTGAAAAACATAGCGGAATAGAATTAGATTTAGATGATAGTGCAATAGAGACAATATCAAATATAAAAAGAGTTGATTATGATGAAGAGCCTCCAAAAAACATAATAGGAGAGTTTAGAAATTATCAGCTTATAGGATATAAATGGCTTAGAAAACTTGCAGACATGTCATTAAACGGCATACTTGCAGATGATATGGGGCTTGGAAAAAGTTTTCAGACTATAGCAACAATATTAAAAGAAAAAGAAAATGGAGAAAAACTCACTTCTTTAATAATAGCACCAACTTCATGCGTTGCCAACTGGTATTATGAAATAAAAAAGTTTGCCCCATCTCTTGAAGCAATAGTTTTAACAGGAAGATTAAAATCAAGAATGAAAAAGATTAGGGCTGTAAGCAATTATGATGTAGCTATAATATCCTACTCTACTTTAAGAAGAGATGTAAAAGCACTTAGCGAAAACGAGTTTAATTATGTGATACTCGATGAAGCACAGCATATAAAAAATGCCAACACACAAAATGCAAAAACAGTAAAAAGCTTAAAATCATTAAAAAGGCTCGCACTAAGCGGAACACCTATAGAAAACAGTATAAGCGAAATGTGGTCTATGTTTGATTTCTTAATGCCGGGCTTTTTGGGCAAACATAAAGACTTTATTGAAGATTATGAAGCTCCTATTTTATCTGGCTTAGAAACTTCAAACGAAGCTTTGGATAATCTCAAAACAAGAATAGCACCTTTTATATTAAGAAGACTTAAAACTGATGTACTTAAAGATTTGCCTCCAAAACACACGGTTGTAAATTACTGCGATTTAACTAAAGACCAAAAAGAGCTTTATATGTCAATACTTGAAGCTGCAAGAATAGAGATATTTGAAACTGTAAAAAGAAAGGGGTTTGCACAGTCGCATATAGAAATATTTTCAGCTCTCACAAGGCTAAGACAAGTTTGCTGCCACCCAAGACTCATGCATCAAGATTTAAGAGGTGATAGTCATACAAGCGGTAAGTTTAATATGTTTATAGAGATGATTAGAGAGGCTATATCAGGCGGGCATAGTGTATTAGTGTTTAGTTCTTTCACAAGAATGCTTAATATTATGAGAGATGCCTTCAACAAACTCAATATAAATTATCTTTATTTGGACGGCACCACAAAAAACAGAATGGATTTAGTACATAGATTTAATGCAGGAGAAGCTCCTATATTTTTGCTTAGTTTAAAAGCAGCAGGCACAGGACTCACCCTCACACAGGCAGACACTGTTATACATTATGATTTGTGGTGGAATCCAGCAGTTGAAGACCAAGCAACCGACAGAGCATATAGAATAGGTCAAAAAAGAGTGGTAACCAATTATAAATTAGTAACAAGAGGTACAATAGAAGAGAAGATTTTAGAGCTTCAAAACAAAAAAAGAGTGCTTATAGATACGGTTGTAGGCGATTCAATGGGCGATATTAATAAACTAAGCTGGGACGAAGTAAAGAATCTTATTAATTAAGTTTTAAAATATATACAGCAACTAAAGATTATTTGAGTATATATTTAAAAATTTTATATTTAGTCAAAATTTATTTTTTTAATTTTAATTATTTTGCAGGGCTTTACCCACCGCTTTGCGTACTTAGTAGCACCCCACTTCTTTTGCGACCGAAGGCAGTGCCTGTGGTATTGCCACAAAGAAGCAAAAAGGCTATATTTTAGCTTAAATTAATAATTTATCTTACATATAAAACAAAATTAATATGATTTAGTACCAATTTTATATTTGCACTTTTTGCAACTTTTTGCTGCGGGAAAAAGTTGAATAAAATAAAAACCTTTATGACAAAAATATAATTTTTTAGATATATTAAAAAATTAATTAAACTTCTTTATCTTCTCTATCCAAGATTTATATTCTTCGTCTGTAATCTCGTCTAATATATTAACATATGGGTTTAATTTTTGATGAAGCTTTGTAAAGTAGCTATTATCCCACTTTATAGGCTTAGTCCACATGCCTTCACTGTCCATTATAATAATAGGAGTGCCTTCAATTTGAGGTATATCCTCCGGAGAAATATCGCTATGCAAAATATTATCCAAATCAAGCTCTCCATTATCATCTTCTATTTTGTATGAACCGTCACTTTGTAAAGCATATATTGTATAGTATTGCTGATGAGCTGTTGTTTCAATAATCTCTTGAGAATACTCCTCCCCTCTTGCTACTTTATACACTAATTCATTAAACTCAAAATTATCTATTCCATATCTTTTTAATAAATTCTTTTTGTAAATCTCATTTTCAAGAAGCGTAATTAAATGAAAGCAATTATTAGTGTCAGCTGTTTCAATAAAAAATCCTCTCTCAACCTTTGGAGAAAGTACAAGTATTTTTGTTTTTAATGAAGCATCAATTCCAACATGCAAATATCTCATACTAGGAATATAAGTTTCTATATACTCTATATATTCAGTAGGCTCTAAACTTCTAAAATATTCACGAAGATTAAGATTGCCGCATGTTAAAGTCATAATCGCAGGTATCATAGTATCAATACCCGTAAAAGCAGCAAGTGCCTCATAATCTATTCTATACATTATATCAATATCTAAATTATCTATATCATCAGTTGTTAAATCATCTTCATCGATGTTGTATGCTAAAGCAGCATCATTTATATATTTGCAGGCATAATAAATATTTTTGTAAAATAAATCTATTATTCTTTTGCCAATCTCTTCATCAATATTATCATCATGATAAAATGAATGTGCAATAAAATTAGAAGTACTAAAAGATTTTAATATATCCATATCATTAAGTGAAAGAGAAAGCTCTTTACATATTTTAGGCATATCATCAGAATGTTCTAATTCTTTTAATTTTAAAAACTTTTCATTTTTTTTAATTAATTTTGTATCTTGAACTTCATCTATATTTGACTTTTCTTTAGCATATTCCAAATAATCTTTTAAAATAGTATTCATAAATAATCCTAGTAAAAAATGGTAATATTTTAATTATATCATAAAAAAGAAATATATGGTATAACTAACACCAAAAAAATAGCATAAATCAAAGCAGGCAAAAAATCCCCCGTTTTAATCTTTGTGATATTAAGAAGATTAAGTCCTATCATCATAACAGTAGCTCCTCCAACAGCAGAAACCTCATTAAGCATAGTCTGAGAAACATAAGGCTCTAAAAAAGAAGAAAGCAAAGTTAAAGCTCCCTGATAAACAAATATACTAATCACAGAAAAAGCAACCCCTATGCCATAAACTGTTGTCATAAATATAGCAACAAAACCGTCTATCACACTCTTAGTAAATATTAAATCATAATTGCCGTTAGTACCTGCTTGAAAAGAACCTACTATCGCCATAGAACCAGAACAAAAAAGTATTGATGATGTTAAAAAACCTAAACTAAAATTCCCAGCATTATCTTTAAATGAAAAAGTCTTTTTTATGATTTTACCAAAAGATTCAATTTTCTCTTCTATAGAAAGCATAGTACCCGTAAGCCCTCCAAGCATAATAGATATGGCAAATATAAGTATATGCTCAGTAATAATAGCCATAGAAATACCTATAGTTAAAGATATGATACCCGCAGAAATAAATACAACTCTCTCATATTTTTTTGATAAATTATTTTTAAATATTATTCCAACAATAGAACCAATAAAAACAGTAATCATATTAACAAATACAGCCAACATATTTTTATCCTTATAAAAAATAATAAATTAATATACACTAATAATTTTATAAGTTTCTAAATAAAAAATCTAATTTTATAAAGAAACCATAATAATATTAAAAACTTTTTGCTACAGTAAAAATCTAATATAACTTTTGCAAAAAATATAGATTTAACAAAATACAATTCTTTAGCATATACAAATAAAAAAGGGCTCAACTTAATTATTTAAGTTAAACCCTTTGATATCTAAATCAAAATAATATTAGCTCCAAATAATAAGCTTCATATCAAATTTGTAACTCAAATCTTTATTGTATGGGTACATTCTTATAGCAAAACCGCTCTGTCCGCTATTGTTACATACTAAAGCTCCGCTAAATGAATGTCTTCCATTACCTAAATCAGCAGAATGTTTCATTTCAATTATAGAAGGCTCTATAATCTCTTCTTTCATGCTTAATTTACCATAATAAAGCTCAACTCTCACAGAATCAGGTGCTATATCTCCAAGATTTACTATAGTTTTTATTTCAAATTTGCTTCCAACTTTTAAATTTCTTGAAGGCATCTCAGAAATAGTATTTTCAAAAGAAACCTTAGACCATTTATCATATATATTTTGTTTCCATTCTTTTAATGCTTTAGGCTTTTCAAAGTCATTTTTAATCATATGCAAATATCTTTTGCTTGCTTTATTATAGAACTTATTATAATAATCAGCAACCATTCTATTTGTAGAGAACACAGGACAAACAGTTTGCATACTCCATTTCATAGCAGCAACCCATTCACGAGGTATATCATCTCTTCCTCTGTTATTATAATAAAGAGGAATAATCTCATTTTCTAATACATTATATATAGCTTTACTTTCAACATCGTCTTGATACTCTAAATCTGAATACTGCTCTCTATTACCAATAGCCCAACCATTTTGAGCATCATAAGCTTCGTCCCACCAACCATCTAATACGCTGAAGTTCAAACCACCATTAGGCGGAACTTTCATGCCGCTTGTACCGCTAGCTTCTAAAGGTCTTCTTGGGTTATTAAGCCATACATCTACACCCTGAACCATATATCTTGCTACATTAATATCATAGTCTTCTAAAAATACTATATGATCTCTAAAATCTTCTCTTCTGCAAATTTCAGATATCTCTCTAATAAGCTCTTTACCGCCATTATCATGAGGGTGTGCCTTACCAGCAAATATTATCTGTACTGGTTTATCTTTATTGCTCAATATCTTCTTTAATCTATCTAAATCTCTAAATAATAAAGTTCCTCTTTTATATGTAGCAAATCTCCTTGCAAAACCAATAGTTAAAGCATCAGGCGACAATATTTGGTCAGCATGCTCTATTTCATTTTTTGTAAAGCCTCTATTTGTAATTTGAGATTTTAATCTAGTTCTGCAGAAATCAATTAATCTCTCTTTTCTTCTCTCATGAGTTTTCCAAAGTTCAGCATCAGGTATTCTTTGTACTCTTTCCCAAACCTCATGCTCTAAAGGTTTAGTTCTCCAACGAGGACCTAAATATCTATCTAATAAGTTTTGCATATCAAAAGAAATCCAGCTTAATGTATGAATACCATTAGTAATAGCATCAATAGGAAGCTCATCTTCTGGAACTCCTTTCCATATATCTTTCCACATAGCTCTTGAAACATGACCATGAAGCAAGCTTACACCGTTATTTTCAGCAGATAAATTAAGTGCCAAAACTGTCATACAGAAATTTTCTTTATTGTCATCAGGGTTAATTCTTCCAAGTCTTAAGAACTCGTCCATAGACATGCCAATATGCTTAACATACTCGCTGAAATATTTCTGTACCATATCTATAGGAAATACGTCGTTACCAGCAGGTACAGGTGTATGTGTTGTAAATACGTTAGAACTATAAACAACCTCTCTTGCCGCATTCTTATCAAGATGATTATTTTCCATAAGCTGTCTCATTCTCTCTAAAGAAAGAAAAGCACTATGTCCTTCATTCATATGATAAATAGTAGGCTTAATACCAAGCTTGTTTAATGCCTTAATACCGCCAATACCAAGAAGTATCTCTTGCTGTATTCTAGTCTCTAAATTACCGCCGTAAAGCTGAGCTGTAATATCTCTGTCTTCTACACTATTTTCTTCTATATTAGCATCTAAATAATAAAGCTCTATTCTTCCAACATTAGCCTTCCAAATTTGAGCATAAACTTTTCTTCCAGGCAAATCAACATCAACTTTCATTGTCTCGCCGTTTTTATCTAAAACCTTTTCTAATGCTAAATTAAAAAAGTCATTTTCTATATCATATTCCTGCTGCCAACCATCAGCATTTAAATACTGTCTAAAATAACCTTTTCTATATAAAAGTCCAACAGCAACAAAAGGCAAACCTAAATCACTAGCAGACTTCAAATGGTCTCCAGATAATATTCCTAAACCGCCGGAATAATTCGGCAAAGATTCATGCAATCCATATTCAAAAGAAAAATACGCAATCTTTTCATTTTTAGTTTTTTGAGAATCATCTAAACTATCATACCAAGTTTCTTGATTCATATATGTCTTAAACTCATCATAAACTTCAGCTAAGTTCATCATAGCTGCATCATCATGAAGCATAGTATCGAAACATTCTTGTGAAGATTCCCCTAAAAGTCTTATAGGATTATGGTCTTTTTTATCCCAGTTGTCAATATCTATGTTCCTCAACAAATTAATTGCTTTCTGATTCCAAACCCACCAAAAGTTTTTAGTTATCTCCATCAATGGTTCTAACTCTTTTGGCACAGAAGGTGAAACCATGTATTTACTTACTTTCATAAATATACCGCCCTTTAAAATTTAGATGTTTTAATTTTATAGTATTTTATAATAAAATCAATGTTTTTTATACATTACAAAATAATTATTACAATAAACTATATTTTATATTATCGCATTAATATGAAAAAACAAAAAATATTTTTTTTTAATAACTAAAATTATATAATATAATTTCTCATTGACTTTTATTCTTGCTCATTTATAATCAACTTTCATTACATATACCATTATAGTCTATATTTATTTTAGGATTTTAAAAATGCAAGAAAATAATAAATTAATAAACAATATAGATAATATAAATACTAAAATAATAAAAATATTAGAAAATAATTTAATAGCAAATTTAA
>ERZ1026866.103-NODE-103-length-56583-cov-10.520362_pt1 | contig 56583 bp, 79 predicted proteins | sample MGYA00380163_ERZ1026866 | MGnify/ENA primary metagenome ERZ1026866 (study PRJEB33269, sample SAMEA4719799) | human gut metagenome | biome: human-associated habitat; feature: organic feature; material: feces | place: Cameroon | collected 2013-10 ...
CCTTGAACTCAGCCCAAAGCTCCTTCACTCCCCAGCTCTGGTTGCTTGCCGTGCAATGCACGAAAATCCTTTCAATCCTTCTCACTTTATAATTTATTAGTTATTACTTATTATTTATCACTTGCTGCTTGTCTGCTCCTTCACCCCTTTATCGCTGCCACCGCAGCAGCCACGGCCAAATCCCTTTTTAAGAGTTCATTATTCCTGCCGTCTTCAATGCTTTTATAATAGCGTTTACTTTGTTTATTACGGTTGTTAATGATGCTGAGGAAGACAATTCTGCCTGCGCCGGCATTTTACCTGTCGGAATATTGTCGAGATCATACTCCTTTTCTTTTGTTCCTGTCAAACCAAACCACCATTGTGGAGAAGTTCCAGCACCTGACGCGAAACGCACCTGCGGCAGTGAATTTGACAAAGATATAACCGCTTTTGTCTCTCCACCACCAAACGCTATCCCCGAAGCATATCTCTGCGCATACCAAGATGGAGCATTCACGGCTCCTTTCAATGCCTTTAACCAAACACCTGTCGCATAGTCTTTTCCTATCATATCCCATCCACCTGTGGTTGTATTGGAGAGTGCTACATACATACCCAAGCTTGACAAGGTGTGTGTATGCGACGTTGCAGATTTATCTGCTAAAGCATTGTATATTACCTTGTTCTGTACTGGGTTGACCGACGTGTTGTTCAACGATGTATCAACTGTTAAAGAAGGATTGAGCAAAGTCAGGGCGTTGCCGTCCCATCTGTACATGTCTCCTCCATTGACATATATTTTTCCTGCAACAGGTACGACACCATTATTTTCTTGGTTTCCCCAGTTTTCTGCCCCTGTCCATGTTCCACAATAGTTTAATCCAGATTTTGCGACAAAAGTATTCGTTTTCGTATTGAAGTATATTGCCGCATTATTACTTGAACCAATCATTGTGACATTTACACTCACAAATCCCGAAAATTCAAGAACTTGTTTCATTTCACCAGGGATTGCAAGAGTATTAATTTTTCGGTTGTCAGCATCATAGATAAAGTCAAGGTGACTTTTATCCTCTGAAGACATCAAGCCTGCATTCTTAGATGTCGCCACGTCCTTTGTAGCACAATTTCTTATTAAGCTTAACAATGTGCTTACGGCACGCTTTATTCCTTTTTCATCTACATATTTCATACTTACACGTTTTATAGGTTTTGAGTAAGTGAGGGTATGCCCAAAAGATGTCTTTGGACATACCCCCTTGAAACTAACTACTTGAACAATGCGTCAATATCCTCTGTGGACATTGACTCGATTACCACGTAGCCCTTTCCGTCAGCGTCCACCTTCAGCGGCAGCTCACCGTCGGATGCGACATGACCCGTCTGTACAAGACCGAGAACGGTGTCCGAAGCCTTAGTGGTCTTGTCGAGCTTCTTCGCCATTTCGGTGTTGAATGTGGTGGTGTTTACCTTCTGTTTAAGCGCAGAATCCACAACCTTATTCTGTACTGGATTTGCGGATGATGCGCTAAGAGAGGGATCAACCACATAGGATGACTTGTCCAACTTGTTGGCGAGCGCAGTATTTACTGCTTTGTTCTGAACTGGATTGGTTGAAGTGGCATTGAGCGCAGCATCTATTACGTATGCTGACGCGTTTAGCTTCTTTGCAATCTCTTTGTCCTGTTCCGCATTCTTACCCTGAAGGGTCTGTACGTTGCTATTGAGGTCAGACTGTACGTTACCTACAGATGTCTTCAAACCCTCGATAGCCGAGTTGACAACCTTGTTCTGAACCGGATTGGTCGATGATGTAGAGAATGCTGCATCCACGGTAATTGATGTCTGCGCCTCACCTAATTTTTCCCACTTTGATTCGTCGTATGCTGCCGTTGTGTCACCAGTATAAATATACTCCGCATAGACATTCTTTTCAGCTGTGCTTGAAGCAAGCTTCAAGTAAATCTTCGTGGCATCAATGTTTGATGTAGGAAAGTCAGTGACAACCTTGTAGAGTGACAGGTCTATTTTGATGTTACCAGAACCCACGACGCTCTCACCGTTAACTGTCTTCATTGCCGGCATCTGTGTCGCTGTAAGTTTGCCGTCAGTGCCGAGAGTTGCCACGCCGTTCGCCGTACCCTTCTCCGATGCGGGTATCTGCTTAACGTTGTCCACGTTAGCCAAGCCCACATCAGCCTTTGCAAGCACTGGGTTAGTGGAAATCTTTTTGCCGTTGATGGTATAGCCATCTACAGCTGTCTTCACTGCTGCGGAAGAATTATCCGCATACTGTTTGGTCTTCACAACGAGTCTTGACAGACCATTCTCGTCTAAATACTTTGCCATAATTCTTTAAAAAATTAATTAATAAAACATTGGTATATAGATTGTAAAAATCTCATTGTAATGCTATATGCTCTCGTTAAAGGCATCATCAATGCCCTTTAGGTCTATTGCTTCTGATTTAGCTTCTTCCAACGTCTCAACACGTGGTTTCAGTTCCTTCATTTCCGAATTCAAAGAGTCAACATCTTTACGCACTTCCTTGAAAGCCTTTGTTACAGACGCATTGGCGATGGCGTTGTATGACTCTTCATTTAATTCCACATCTATTGTCACTTGCGCTGCTCCACCAAGACCTATTTCCGACTCTATGAGAGCCGTGACGGTTTCTACTTGCGAACCTACACAATCATCTTTAGTCTCCATAACAGAACTATCCTGCTGTGCCACAAGCTGCCATACGTCAATTTTATCTACAGTGTTCATGCCTCGTTCGCCGTCGTTCTCAACTAATGTGAGGGTGTACGCTCCAAGGTAATGCTGCGTAGAGCCGTAGCACGTGCCAGCGATGATACCGTCTGGTTCTGTATGCCAGTCAATATCACAACGACGACCATACGTATTACGCAGTAGAACCTTGACAGTTTTCCCCTCAAAGCTTTCTGCCTCTCCACCACGTTTGACAGTCCATCGGAAGTTAATGTCATTGCCTATACGTATCTTTTTCATATCTTAATATTTTATATTTTTACACAATATCCATTCCATACTATTTTATAGTTCTTTACCGATGATTTCCCAAGAGCCTCGGCGAGGCTCATTACGGCAGCGCTTTCCTCACCACTCTCTCCCAGTATATCGTCTCATATCCGCTCTCCTCAGAACTGCTTCCCGTGTTCTTCACCTTACACGTGAGGTAAGCCACATATCCGCTCTTGAGCGTGTAGGGATATCCGGTGTAATCGCCGCTATCCCAGTTCGGAGCTGTCCTCGACGTACCGTAAAGCGTGATGCCGTTGCCGTTTTCGCAGCGGATGATGATAGTGTTGCCTATCACCTCACGCGCCCGTTCGTAACGTCCGTCAGTGTACGGATGCGTTATAGGCTCTGCTGTCGGGAGCACAAGCAGTAGATACATCGCAGCTCCGTCAGCATCCTCGGGAGTCGATTGGATGACGAAGTTCGAGCCTATCTTTTCCCAAATCGGATTATATGCGTCACTCATGCCGGAGTTGGTGTCCTTCTCGAAGTACTCGTAGAAGTTCTCCTTCGTAATCACACGCTTTCGGTTTCTTACGAGACCGTCGAAGTAGCCGTTCGTAGCGTATATCGAACCCGTAAAAAAGCCGTCCTCCGTTATTCTCGCCGTCACGTTCCCGCTGTTGTCATTCACCTCGAACGTGTCTGCCGTAGCCTTGATGATGCCGTTCTTGATGTCGATACCTGTTGTCACAATAGCATCGTCTATGGTTACGTCATAAGGCGAGAGACTCCAGCCTTGATATGTCTCGCCTTCTTCCAGCATCGGACGACACAGGTCTATCGCTCCGTTCTTTCTCACACTTGTCTCTATCAGCAGTCGGTTGCATGATGCCGGCACGCTCACCGCCACCTTGTACAATACCCACACGTTCAGTGTCTGACTGTCAGGGAATGTGATGCGTGCCACGTCCGTGCCCGTCACGTTGTGGTTATATGTCTTGATAACCACGTAGCTGCCGTTGTCGGGCTTCACCGTCATTCTCATCCACACGCTGAATATGTATTTTGTCTGCGGCTTCACGCGTACGTCCTTGAAGTACAGGCCCGTCCAAGAGTTTGTCGTGGCTCCGCTACAATAGCATTGGGCGTAGTTAGTGCCACCCACACCCTGCGACATTATCGTCACTTTCTCCGTACCGTTGATGGGCGTTATTTCGTCATATTCCCTCAGTGCCGAACCTACGATGCAGTTACGCGCCATGTTCACCGTTTCCTCCGTCACCTTCAGCGATATCTCACGAGCCGTCTGTTCTATTGTGGATGACACTTGCTTCACCTCCTCCTGAGTGGCGTAAGTCCTCTTCACCTCACTACGAAAGCCATCCAAGGTCATAAGTAGCTGCGCAAAAGTCTGCGTTGTGCCATCTGACGTTTTAAACTGAAACTTGTCCGCTAATGCGAATAACTCCTTACGTGAAACACAGAACACCTCTTTGCCTGCGAGCGAGTAAGCGCTGATACCTTGGCACATCTTAAACGATGGCGCATCATCGCCATAGGACGAAAGGAGGATGGCTGACTGGCGTGTCTTGTCGGAATCATTGCCCAATTGCACCATTTCGTCGCCCACCTGTGGCGCATCACTGTTCTTGTCGGCATTGGTGGCTGAGAGGTCTATGAAATCTTTACCAACATACACACATCGCCGCCAATAGTAGCGATTCTTGACATTACTACTCGTTCCGGACTTGACGTTGAATGTCTGGCAACGCACCAAGTCACCAACCGCAAACTGGTTGTCTATCTCCTTTCCGTCCTGCTCCTGCTTGAAATAACAGCGATAGAAGTCAAGAGGCTCCGAGGAACCCTCTGTCCACGGTATATCTCCTCGTGAGTACATTTCCACCGAGGTACACTTTATTGATGCTGGAGTCAGCACAATCTCTCCTCCTACATGGCGCAGCTCTCTGATGATAAGCTGAACAAACTCAGCTGCTTTGCGAACCAACATGCGGTCTACCTCCAGATAGGAATCTTCGGTATTACCATAGTTTCCAAGCCTGAAGCCGCTACCAGCCGCACCTGTCTCGAACACTCTTGATACAAGCTCGTAAAGCGCAACTTTTTTTAACGTAGCAGTTCCGTCCGCCGTAATACCAAGGGGGTTGTCGGCAGAACCCACACCCAAGGCGATTCCTTTTAAGAATCTTATAAGGCCTTCCGCCTTGTCGGGATTTTTCTTGGACAGAAAATATCGTAAGCCGTATTTAGCTATAATATCATTTATCTGTGTTACTGTATACCCATTGCTATCATTATTACCACTCGCAATAATAGATTGTACGTCCTCTTTTAGCTGTGTTATTGTACCTTTTATCGCCTGATTACCTACTGTAATTTCTTGGATAAAGTCAAAGTCAATGTTAGTTGATATTTTTAATATTCGCGTGTTGAGTTTGTACCCTTGTCCGTCATTATACATTACGTTTTGTCCAATTTGCAGATGTGGATTTTTACGTTCAAAAACCTGTGGGTAGGATTTGAATGTATAATTGTTCAAATCGGACATTAATCGTATTATCTCTGCTTTTGCTTTGTTTAATAACCTTGTTTGCGCATCTGTTTTATACACGTCAGACATAGCTATATTATACAATACAGTGATGTTACACTTTAACGACGGCAATGATTCTCCATGCGGAATAAGTTGCTCGTCGGCATTCGTTGGTACAATGACATTGTTATCTTGTTGATAAATAATTTCGTAATCTCCTGCAAGAATGTTGAATTTAGTTGTTGACACATCATCGGATTCATGGCTGGATGAACTGTTTTTATGATAATTAAGTTCAAAACCTACGTATTCTCCATTAGTGCCACGTCCTGCCAAAGGTGTAGACAACGCATTTGCATTCAAGTTTGGCTCAAACGAGCATGACAGATTTTTTCCGGCAATAATCAAATCATCGGTAACTTCAAAGTCATACCAATAATGCGTTGTACCGTTGTCGTTGGTGGTATTTACCGGTGTCTTGTCATTAACTTTTTCCGTTGTACAATAAGCAAGTCGCATATACCATACGGTAAAAGTCTTGTATGTTGCAACAGAACCGTCTGCATTGTACGTAAGCGGTATCTTTTGGTTTGTTGTACTGTCTAATACATATTTCTCTCGTCCTCGTACATTATACACGTATGTATTCAGTGAAGGGAAAACGTCAGAAAAATTCAGCACCTTGGTAAATAAAGGTTCTGTTTGTTTGTCTTGTCTGAGGTCCATCGTTGAGAAACTATCTATGCTGTAGTTGTAGTTTTTGCCGTCAACATCAATAGAACCGTTTCCTGCTTTTAACTGCAAACGTATATCGCCAGACGATATATTCTCGCCTTTGCTGTTTGTTTGTGTTATATTGCGTGTGCCGCCAAACGCAGTAAAAGCGTTATAATAATTTTCTTTGCTTTCAGATATTGAAGGTACGCCGATATTTTCCCCGACCTTTAGATTTAGTGGTTTATCACCAATCACAACTTTGCCAAAATATATAATTTCGTCGTCGTAATCAATATGCCATTCACAATTATCTCCCACGGCGTTGGCAATAGATGTCAATGCAGACAATACGTCATTGTCAGCAAAAGACACATTTATAGAATTTGACAATGTGTTTGTTGTCTGTGCTTTCCATCCGCAATTTCCGAATTTAATGTCATTGTTGAGGAAATCACATATTTTCCCCATTAACGTAGACAGTACACCGACGAAGCTCCAATTCGTCTGCTTTATAACCTCCTTCTGAGAATTTTTAGTCGTTATGTAGAATGGAATTTTACTCAACACCATTTTCGGATGTTGAAATTGAGGCGTGTATTTCCACGACATTTCATCTAATCGCGATGGCTCGTATGGCTCAAGCAAAAGAAATTGACGTGTAACTGTGCGTACATCGTCAATGTGATATGTGTATTCGATGTATGCGCCAACAGGCAATACAACTTTGACGGCAGCATTAAACGAAAGAGAAATGTAATCAGATTTTGACAATTCCTCTTCGCGTTTTGCTTCCTTTGTTACAGGCACTTGCATCAGCACACTGCCGTCTATGTTGTATATATTAATCATAACGTTTCTCTATCGTTTGGGTTGTTTTCTGTTAATCTTAGTGTAAAGTTACCTTTTTTTAATCCATAGTCTCCATATTTGGAACATTGTGTGTAAACAACTTTGAAGACACGTTTTAAGCATGGCACTTTTAGACAGATCTCCCCATTATAGGCTATCTTGGATAAGAACTTTTCATATTTTTCGAGATAGTCACTTTCTGTTGTGCCCTCAAGAAAAAAAGAAATACTCACATCGCGTTTGTCTTTCTTCGCATATTTTGCAGTTGCTATAATGGCTGTTCCATGTTCTAAGCGACTGTCGTTTGTTACATAACTTTTTACAGGAGCAGGGGTTAGCAAGGCTTCTCGCCAACCCCTTGTAAGAGTCACCCCAAATGTATCAATGTCAACATAAGCATTATCTTGCTCGTTGACTAATTTTATAAAAGCTTGATTTTTCATGTTAATACCTGTCTTTCATAATTTTATACATACTTGCAATGTCCTCACGAATAAGGATTATAGGAGCTGTATTTTTTACTATCTGCTGTAGCTGCCCCAATCCTTCGTGTTGTATATCTCGCATTTCCGACATGTTAGCTGCTACGGTTTCTGCATAGTTGCGCATGACGCTTATGTCAACGCTTATTTGTGTACGCGTTGCATTACCCAACTCAACCGCACTTTGTATAGCATAACCGATACCGACAAGGCTGCTTGCTTGGTCTGCTGTTATGGCCTGTATTTCCTTGCTTGTTGCGCTTTGCTCTGATTGTGTAGGCTGTATTAGTCCTACATCTTCAAGTTTCTTTCGCTCATTTAGCAAATCATTTGCAAGGCTTTCGTTTTCCTTTCTGATTGCGTCCGCTTCATCTTTTGAAATATCCTCGCCGCTTTCGCTGTTTTCGTCCGTTGCGTCTGCTATCATTTTATATATTTTCTTTATACGTTCTTGCACTTTGGGCGAAGTTATAAGCGACTCTATTATGGCATTGGAAATTGTCTTGTTGATAAAATCTCCAAAATCTGTCGTTTCACTTTCCATGTCCTTCAACAAGGACGCATAACTATCCCTAAAACCGTCCCAAGTGTAGCCAGTGAGTTTTTCATTGAGCGCATCTGTAAGGCTGTCAAGTGCTCCAGCTTGTGAAATGTAGTCCTCCACAAGGCTTTTGGGATTAGACTCTCCTTTACTTCCTTTCTCGAAAAACGCCGCCCACGCTTTCGGCGAAAAGTCTTGCAAGACTTTCATTTCCTCTGGTGATAACTTCCAAACGTCTTGCGCACCTTCAAGCGTTTTGTTTATGCCGTTTGATTTTAACGCCCGATTAAAATCTTCAAGCCATGCGCCTTTGTTGCTATTTGCACTTGCGTTGAAAGATTTTCGGCCACTAAGTCCCAAAAAGCCGTGGCCGCTGTTTGAATACTCGCTTGCACGGTTCTTGATAGCCTGTCTTTGATTCTCGTTGTATTCCTTTTGTGCTGCGATTGCTTTCTGATACGCTTCCCTTGATTGCTTGTTTGTTGCATTATCATCGTTTATTGTATCTTTCAGTCCCTCAATACTTTTGGCAAGTATCTCATTAGCTTCTGAAAGTTTTGCGATTTCGCTTTCCATCTTCTTTGTGTTGCCGCCAAATAATGCGCCACCACTGAAAAGATTTCCCAAACCCTTTATAACGCCACTAACAATATTTCCGACACCGTTTAATACGGATAATTGTATCTGCGGAATATTGGATATAACAGCCTCTATTGTCTTTGATATTTTGGAAAACAAATCATCAATGAATTTCACGGGTTCATCACCCATGGCATCCATTATTTGCAATATTGCGCCAATTAATCCGCCTATCTTGCCGCCAAGTTCTTGCAATGCGTTGCCGACATTCTTTGCGTCGCCGGTCAATGAATTAACCAAGGCTGCGACACCGTTTGCAAATCCATACAGTGATCCGCTTGTTATGTTGCTTAACACGGTTTGGAAATTTTGCATACCCTCTGCGGCTGCGTTCGTGCTGTCTGTCAAGTTGCTTTGCGCTTGATTTACTTCTTCTTGTGCGTTTTGCTGTGTTTTGCCTGTCAGTTCCACAGCTTTTTTACCGACAATTACCTTAACTTGTGCAATTTGTCTTGCCTTGTCTGTCGTTGCCGTGCTCATTTCTTCTTCTGCGGACTCCAAATTCTTTAAGGCTTGTGTATGTGCCTCGCTTGCCTCTTTTAGTTTCTTTACGCTGTTCTGATAAATTGTTACTTGTTGTGCAATAGTATTCCATGCCGACAAGTTAAAGGGGCTTGTACCGCCGGACGTTTCCTTGCGCAAATTCTGTCGTAAATCCGTGTACGTCTTTTTGTCGGATGCTCCCAAGGCTTTAAACTCGTTGGTTTTCATATACGCTTCGACTTTGGATAACACATCTTTCGCAATGTCGCCAAGCACGTTTCCGACACCCTCAAATGTTGCGCCCCAGTCTATATTTAACGCCAAGTTCCGTGCATCTGCTTGCGACAATGCGGACTCCTTTTGCTTCTGTAATAGTTTCTTTTGGTTTTCGCTTGTCGCTTTCAGTATCTTTTCATCGTATTCTTTGGCTATTGCATAGCGTTGCTCCTGTACCGTGCCATATTCTTTCAGATAGTCATACAGGCTTTGCAATTCGTCTTGCAAACGTCTTTTGCTTTCGTTTTCGTATTCTGCGTTGAGCGTGTCAAGTTTCGTTTGTATGAGTTGCGCTTGTTCTGCTGTAAGTGTTACATTTTTATCAAGTCCGGAAGCATAAAAACCCTCCTTACCCTTGTTGTCGGGATTCTTTTCATAGAGGGCCTTTGCCGTCTGAATGTTTTGCTGCAACAAAGATTTACGTTCCTCTTCGATTTCGTGCTTCTTCTTTTCGTAATCAAGTTTTCTTTGTGCGTTTTCTTTTTCGTTGACATCCGCCATTTTGACAATGCCATTTTCCTGTTCCGCTACATATAAATCCCACTTTATTTTTTCATTGTTGGCAAGTTCTTTCGCTTCTCGCTCGGCCTCTGCCTCACGGAATTTGCGCTGCTGTTTTTGCAACTGCTTTAACTTGTTTTGTCCGCTCTTGTCCTTAATGGCATTTTGCTCGCCTATTGCAAGCCCTTGGTCCGTTGGCTTTGAATTGGCGAGCGTTCTTGTGTCTGACATTAACGACTGCAAGTATTTTTTATCCTCTTTCGATATCAAGCCGTTGTTGGCGATTCTCTTTGCCGCCTTTAAATAAGCTTTGCCGGGCGATTGCTCGCCCGCTTTTTTTAATTCTTCATTATATATCTGCTTTAGATGTTCTTGTCGTGACGTTCTTTTCTTATCATTCATCATGTTTTCTGTAGTCATTGCGACCAGTGGGTTTGCGAAATAGGCTATACCCTTCAAACCCTTTCCTAATAATGCAGAAAATCTACTCTTCCCTAATTTTTTGTCCAGTGAGGCTATACTACTTGCAATATAATCTACAACAGGTTTTATTCCTTTTTTTATAGCATTCGTAACCTGTCCTATTGTTTTCACAAAGTATGTACAGTATTCAACAAACGAGGCATACGCTGGGGTCAAGTTTGCATTTACCTCATGTGCCAGTGCCTTTTTGGCATTTTGCAATCGTTTCTCCACGTTTACCATCTTGCCTTCTGCCGCTGCCACTGTTGCCGCTGCACTTGCCTCATTGTCTAAACCGTCTCTCATTTTTGTAATAGCGGCGGCGTTTTGCACAAATACTTTTGCGAGTGACGCTTGTCTTTTTCCTAATAAGGACGTTAAAGTGTCGTTAAGTTCCTGTGATTTTGAAAGGTTAGTAAGTGCTCTTGTCGCACCTACAACCGCTGGATTATATTCATTTTTTGCTTGTGCAGAAAGTCGCGTCATCATCATAACATAAGAAGATGCCGCTTCATTTGCACTTCCAAATGTTCTTTTACCATAAGCTGCTGCTGCTGCAAGTTCTTTTAATGAAATACCAGCATTTTGTGCTCTGTTAGCTGTTGACGCCAGTGTTTGCGCCATTTCTTCATACGTTGCCGTTGATTGTTTAGACGCATTTATTATTATTGCGTTGTTGTGTGTTGCTTCAAGTGCCGACTGATGATATGCTCCGGCGATTTTTAGTTGATATTCGGCTGCTTTATCGGAAGTAGTGCCGAGTACGGTTGCTAAATCATTTGAATTTTTTGTAACCTCTGCTATTGCGTGTGCATTGTCTCGCAAACCTTCAAAGTATTTTACCCAACGTGTTCCAGCTGCTGCCATTTCTTCGGCACTGTGACTACTTGAGTATTCAATTTCGACAAACTGACGGCGTAATTCCTCCAGTGTACCTTCATCCAGATATGTCTTCAATGGCGCCATAGCCACACGCAGTGATTCTGCCTGTTGTGATAACCATTGCACAGATTTGCCAATAGCGACAGCGACTGCACCATATATGCCAGCCTTGCCGACCATACCTAAAAGTCCTGAAAAATTACCGTTACTCAGGTTGGAAAATACGCCTTGTGCCTTGCCAAATAATCCAGTTATATTCTTTCCTGACTTTTGGGCATTTTCACCAATTTTTTTTGTGTTTTCGGCTGTCTTTTTTGCTGTTTTGGATACATCTTCGTAAGACGTACCCATTTCGCGCAATTTCTCCTTGCCTTGAATAATTTCTTGTGTTATTTCCCCTTGCTTTCGCTTGTTTTCTTCCGCTTTGTCGCTGTTCTTGCCATAAGTCTGCACGATTTCGGAATACTCGCTTTTAAGTATTTTCAGTTGGTTAATGTCTTCCTGTATGATTGTATGAATGTCTTCTTTTGACATTCCGCTCCATATATCAGCTGTGGATGCTTTTACTTCCTCGGATGCTGTGCGTAATCTTCCTAACTCTGCCGTAACTTCGGCGATTTGCTGTTGCTTTTCCTTGATTGCGTCACCCTCGGCGAAATACTCTTTAATGGTTGCAAATGGATTTTCACCTTTACGCATAGATGAAATAAAGTCGCCTCCCCAACCGTTTGCATGGTGAGCCTCCATTTGTTCCAACTGCTCGTTGAGTTTCTTTAACTCATCTTCTTTAGCTCGTATCGCATCAAGTGTTTTGTTTGTGCTTTCAGTTTCTCGCTTTTGTTCAGCTTCTGCTTTTTGCGCTGTAGAAGTGTACGCTTCTGAAAGTCGCTGCAAACTGCTTGCAATTTCATTTGCTTCGTTTTTTAGCTTGTTGGCACGTTCTAAAAGTGCATCGGCTGCCTGTGCGTTAAGAGCGTTGTTGTTATCGACAATATTGCCGTCAACGACCTTGAAAGTAGATGCCTCTTCTCTTGCTTTTTTCTCCTTTTCAAGCAAATTCGTCTGCTCGTCCATTAACTGACGATAACGTTCTTCGGCGCTCTCCTTTGCTTTTATATATTCGTTTTCGCTAATTTTGCCTTGCAAGACACGCTCCGTCAGCTTGTCAAGTGCCGCTGCCTCGGCGTTTGCTGTTTCGGCTCGCTGTTGGCTTGCTTCGGCTGCTTTTTGATACGCTTGCGTGCTGTCTTTTACAGCCTGTGTTTCTTCTCCTATCTTTTCTGCATTTGCACCGTGTGCCACGCTTTCAGTACCTACGGCTGCTGCCGCTCCAGCGTGAACAGTCGCATTTGCGCCAGTTGCTGCCGTTGATATAGACCGACCGGCATTCAGGGCATCAATAGCAGCATTGAGAGTACCAACATACTGCTGAGTACTGCCGAATGTACCCAACATTGATAAATATTCGTCGTTAAGTTTCTCTACTAAGCTCTGCTGAGATTTCAACTGCTCATTAATCTCATTCCATTTCTGAGAACCTTCGGTTGTTTCCGATAATCTTTTTTTAAGTTTATCGATGGTTGCCTCCGCTGTCTGAGCCTCCGATGCAAGTTTCTTTAATGATTCGGGCGTATCGGCGAGCGATTTGTTAATTTCTTCGATACCTTGCTTTAAGGTCTGCACGGATTGCTTTGTCTTCTCGCTATCAGAAGCCGAACTTTGAGCAATATCATTCAATGCCTTCGTCATCTTAGAGCTAACTTCATCCGTCTTTACTCCAAGTAAATTCAGGTCATTTATCAACTTATCAAAAGACTGCTGAATGTCAGAAATATCCAACTGTCCACTTATGCCAAGTATTTCGTCTGCTGCCATATTTTATATATATTATCCCATCATATCCATAAAAAAGTCCGAAGCGTGTACAGACTTGTTAATTGGTTGACGGTTAGTTGTGTTACCTGTATTCATGTTAACATCATTATCGCTGCCCTTGTCGTTATCCCATGTAGGAATGGAACGATTAAGGAGCATAATGTTTAAGTATGAGCGATTAAATACGACCTCCTCGTAACTCATACGGAAATATTTCATCACTGCTCCGACTGCTGCCCATGGGGAATCGTTTGTGGCTCCGTCATCACTACTGCTTGGGTGAGGAAAGTTATAGAGGTTAAGAAAAAATTTGCATTAAAAGACTGGCTGATAAATTTTACAAGCTCATTGAATGCGTAGATATCAAGATGCTTACGTATATAACGTCCCCATAGGTGTCGTTTCCACGCCTTGCGGAATGAGCACACTATAAATACCTCACACATAAGGCGTGCGTCGTGACCATGAGAGATAGTTTCGCTTATGATGTTAATCTTTTCGCCATCGTTCCATGTTGGTTTTTTTATATCGTTGGCAAAAACCGACATTTCATAAATCTGCATAAGTGTAAGAGGCTTTATTTTAAAACTAAGCCAACCAACTTTTATTTTTACAGGCTTTTCCTTTAAGGTTTCTGCCGTGCGTTTTTTGTCTGCTGTTTTCATAGTTATAAAAATTAAAAAGCGGTGCGGCTTGGGTTATGCCCTTACCTCACCGCTTGTATTAAATAATGAAATCCGTATCATTAAACATCGCCAGTTCCTTTGTCGATTTCGGTTTTAACGTCATCGTAATATGCCCAACGATGTCCACTAACTTTGTTGCCTTCTGCATTAAATACTGCCATCTGACGGAACACAATATTAAGGTTGGGTAATCCTGTCTTGCTGATAGAACCAGAGCGAGTGACGGTAAGCTTCATCTTTGACCACTGAAAGACCTTTGCCGGAATATCGTCGAGCTTCTTGGTCTTAATTTGCACAGCTTTGTAACATTCTGTCTCAGTTGGCTGCTCGTTATTCCATTTGTTGTCATCGGAAGTATAGCCAAGAATCGCTTTGTATGTCTCAGCAGACAAGTCGTAAGTCTGTACAGTAAAGCCTTTTGTTGCTGCTGATGAAGGAAGCTCTGCATATGGGTCTTCCGAATCCTCAACCTCCACGTCATTGGTGGATGCTGCGTTGTCATTAAACGTCAACGAACCGGAAACGATAGCTTTGAACTTAAACGGGAAGCTGGTAGGATAAGCACCATTTGCCGCAGGGTCGGCAATGGCAAATTCGCCTAAGCCATACACACCGTTTTTTCCATTTTTTGCCATATCTTAGTCTTTTAAATTGTTATACGTTACGTTGAATTTTAAGTTAATGTAATAAGTGTTATCGTTGTCGGGTGTAGGTCGCGAATCAGAATAAAATTCAAAATACGCGCCATCAAGGTATGTGTTCTTCTCAAAAAAAACGAGGATGTTCTTTGCTATGGTTTTCAACCTTCGTGTGTTTGGTTCGTCGCTGACTGTTCTCTTGACGTGTATATTTACATTTACAACGCCCTCGTTTATTGTTTTTTGCTGAACAAAAGGTAGATGGTTAATAACGACATATTCATTTAAGCTTGATTTTTTGGGGATTTCATATTTAAAAACCCCAAGCTCGTTTATGCCGATATTTTTGCTCTCCCTTCTCAAAAGCCTGTACATTGCACTTACAGCATCATCCCCTAACATCATACGTTTTGCATATAAGTTTTACAACCATAATTTAAGATAGCGACTTTTGAATGTCACAAATCCTTTTACTTCCAATTCTTTGTTGATAGTACCGTCTTTCTTGGTTATGAATACCTTATCGCCTTCGCGAGGCAGCATTTTGTATTTTGCCTTTGACAGCGGAGCAATTACCTCGTACGAATAAGCATATTGCGAACCATCTGCCAATGTTATCAACCTTGCACTTGTGTTTGGGAGTATAATACACTTGCCAAAATCATAAAAACGCGTTGCACTTGCCTCAATAGGATTTCCATCCTCGTCATAGCCGCTGCCAGCATTCTCGTTGAGCATGTCAAAATTTGGATTACCATTATCGTCCATATCGTAGAATTGTTCACCTATTTGTACATACCCAACATTATAGATTTTAAGCTGAATTTGCATCTTGTCCTCAAAATTCATGCTTTCCCCTCCTTACCACACTTTTGGACTTCTCAACCAATAATCATCCGAATCGCTATTAAGCACAAGGTCAGCATCCAATCCGGCATCCTTGGCGATAGACTTAATCATATCGTCAATCAAGCTATTTTTGTCTTTGTAGCCTTGTGATATGCCACCCACTTTCTCGCTTGAAAGCACACGCATCTTGTAAAGAATACGCATTGCAGCATAGGCTACGGGCTTTTTTACAGACACAGAATATGCATCATCAACACTTGCTGTGACGGTGTATTTATCGGCTGCGTCGATAAACATTTTCTCTATTGCCTCGTCAGAAGTAGAGAATGGTTGAATTTCGCTTGCGATGGCTTCCGAGATTGTCATGCTGTCCTTGTCTTAATGTTACAACTTACTACATTTAGAGTTTTCCAAAACCACCTTTACTTGGTTGTCTTGAGAATATAGAGGTCGTTCAAACCGTTAAAAACAGGCTGTGCCCACATATCGTAGTTGACATGATAGCCTGTATTGTCACGCCAGTAGCCTACGAGATTGTCGTCGTGAGAAGAATATGAGACGTTCGGAATTGGATCCTTTAGCTCCAAGGGGTCTGAAATCTTCATCACAGCAACATTATCAGCACACTGTGCGATTACTCGGTCATCAACGATAAGGTTGACAGTAGAGCCGTCGGCGAGGGTTACAAACTGGTCTTCATCAATCTGTATTACAGGCAGCAGAACGGAACGCAGATAAGTGTTTATCTGGTCTACCGTAAGCATCGGCACGGCAGGATTTAACTGTACAGTACCGAGGTTAAGCTTGAACGTGTCCTTGATTTCCTTTGCCTTGCACATCTTGTAGAATGTGTTTTCGGACATACGAAGCTTCTGAATCTTGCGACCCTTCTTCTTCGCCTCGTCCTTGAGCATCTTGATGTCGGCAATTGGAGTCGCATTTTCGTCTCCCCAATTCGTAGAAACAGTTAGCTGCTTAATGCCGAGGTCAAAGGTGTAAGACACATTTGCCTTTGCGTTGTTGGTACGAGAGACAGTCTGCTTGCCCGTGTAGAGTCCCTCGTAGTAGAGCATGTCAAGACGCTTGTGTGGCGCAATGACAGCACGCTCGAATGGACGGAAAGAAAAACCAATAAGCTTATCGTACTGAGCATTGAGCTGTGCCTGTGTATAGTTACGTCCAGCCACATCACGATAACGACCTTCGAGCTGATGCATCTGGTCAAGATATTCGTTGTCAAGCTCCCACTCGTCGCCATAGCGACCGATAGAACCTGTCAACTGACCGAAATCCGGCATGTGGTGTACCGGTTTCGCAGCATTCTTGGCGATAACAGAACCGACCATAGCAGCAGTGTACTCCGCAAGATTAGCCTGATAAACCTTAGCTGCGCAATAGTCCACCTGCTTAATCTCGTTTTTCCACAAAGCCTTGTATGTCGAGGTCTTCATGTTCTCGTCAATATAGGTCTGAAAAGACTTCGGGTCCAATAGCTGTTTGAGAATACTATTCATACCTTTTCTATATTTTTTGTTATTGTTATCCTATTAATAATATCTGCTTGTTACTGAATCTTAAATAATGCGATACCATTGACGTTCAAGCCAGCCTTAATGTCTGCGTTGATGGGGTAAGGTAGCGATGCTTCCTCGACCTCCATAACACGGAGCGTAGGCTCAACCTGTTGCGAAGCGTCCTTGTCAAGCTCCTTAGTTGCGTAGGTAAAGCCAAGGAGCATGTCTGAATCCTTGTTGTAGTCAGTAACAATATCGTCTGCATTGATTGCAGTTTCGAGTCCTGCTGAAAGCGTTACAGTGTCGAGTGTCGCGCCTCTTGTGATAGAAGAGATTTTCTTACCGCCAATAGTGTCACCCTCTTTAAAGAGAGAACCAGGGGCGAGTTTCACTGTCTTGGCAGCAGCATCCGCTTTTTCCGTAACCTTTGCTGTCTTTACAGCAACAGCCTTACCGCCCGTGCCAAGCTTAACAACAGTGCCTTTCGGCAACCACTTTAGCTCGGCTGGCAGATTGCTTTGGTCAAGGTCATAGCCACCCTGTCTTACGACGCACTGCTCCTCCCACCAAGAACCTTCCTTGATGTCGGTAGGCACAAGCTTTTTGAGGTACATTCCTTTATAAGCCATACTTTACTGATTTTTTTTAGTTTTACGTTTGATTTACTTTGCAGCACCATCGGGCTTAGGAGCATTGCGCTCGGCAAAACCCTCCATGCGCTTGATAAAATCCTGCTGCTCGGTCTGAGGTGTACTTGTTGTCGGAGCTGTAACAAATGTGCCGCTTGCAACCAGAGACTGCTTCAATGCGGTGTAATCGTTTGTAATCTGCTCAACGACATTGTCAAGGTTTTCCTCTTTGTCGAGCGTGTAACGGGAACGGAATACTTCTGGAACATCCTTTAGCTTTTCGTTGCCTTGCAGCAAGGTTGACAATCTTGTCTTTTCCTCTCGTTCTTTGTAAGGTGCGAGAGCGGCAGCAACGGCTTCTGAGATAGCTTTCTGCTGTTCTTCTTTTGAAGCAGCAATCATTTTCGCCACAGCATCCATTGTAAGTGGTGCATCCGTTGGAGGAGTCGGTGGTGTTGGAGGCGTGGGTGGTACTGGAGGGTCTGTAGGTTTTACCCATCCTTTATACTTCGCCTCTATCTCACTAACTGCTCGGTTAAATGACGATTGCATCATGCCTACATAAGGCTCGACTGCCGTAATAGCTTTGGTAACGTCCTCGTCTGTTGACTCATCTGTTAGGCCACGACTTGCGATAATCTGGTCTACCAGCTTTGAAAGTTCATCCTTCTTCAAACCGTACTTCGCGAATGACGTTTTGCAAGAAGCAAGCACTTTTTCTTTTATTGCCATAGTGTAATTCTGTTTAAACGTTAATGGATATTTTTATCTGACAACAAAATTACATTATAAACAAATGCGCGTAAAGAAAATTAAAAAGGCTGTGTAAACAATTTTTATTTAGCGTGTTTTTCTTTGGCTTGCTTGGCGTTTTCACATGCTGATATATAAGTTTATATCGGCGTAAAGATATTGCAACAGACGCAAAATAAAACGGGTCACAGCGCGTTTGTTAGCGTTGTAACCCGTGATAATTTGTTATTTACAAGCTTCTACAAGCCTGTTTATATCGTAGCGTTATCCAAGTTTTCAATGTTTTGCTCTATGTTGACAGCTATAGCGTCACGGAGCGCACGAACAGTCGCAATTGTTGCATTAATCACGTTTTCTCCTTCTTCTTTGTCTTCAAACAGGCTTATGGCCCGCTCTTGCAATTTCATGCAATCCCGGAGAAGACAAAGCATGTCCGAGGTTGTGTTGCTCACTGTGAATACTACCTCGCTGTTATTTGTTGATTTATTGTCGTTCATAATTTACTCTGATTTAAATGGTTCGTGTTACTTGTTTTTGTTGTCTCCTGCTAATTCAGCAATGGCTCGCTTTACATTAAAATCGTTGTTGTAAAGCGCAATAATAAAGCGTTTGCCACGCTGATTCCATACAAGGGTTGTACTGGTTGATATTTCATCATTGCTTGACTGATAGTTGTAGGTGCGTGTACCTGCCAAGTTCCAACTTTTATAAGGCATCTTTAAGTGCCATTGTCCCGATTGTGAGTAAATTATGCCTATATCCTTTAGCTTTGCGTTGAGTGTGCGTGCCGTAATGTGCAAGTCGTCGGCAACTTGCGTTGTTGTTATGCAAGTTGTTGACGCAAGTGTTTTGTCGTAGTATTCAGCTTTAGGTGCTGCTACGGTCAATTCTTTCTTTTGCAAGTTGATAGTTTCTGCTTGCTGTTCGGTTTGTGTTTCAAGTTGCCTGATACGTTCCTCACGCCGTGCAAGTGTTCTCTGAGCGATAACGTAGGCACGAGCCATAATATCCTCGTCGCTGTCATTTTCGTTTGTAGCAATGTAACCTCCTTTGGTGCGGATTTCGTGAAGGATTTTCTTTACACCTTTCTTGAATTGTTTGGCGATTGGCTTGCGTGATTGCATGAGCAATTCATACAATCCATCTTCGGTTAAGAACCATGTTTCTCCTTGTAAGCCGCATAGGTTTAACCTATGCACCTCTTCATTGTCAATTCTTTTTACAAGGTCAGGAACATTTTTAATTCCTAACCAGGAAGCGACATCCTTTGCCCGAAACAATGGCTGTTCTACTGTACCCCATACATCAATTTCCTTGTCAAGGAAAGTTGATTTGTTGATAATTTTTAATTCGTTCATTTTGCTAAGATTTTTTGAACGTAAAACTAAGCAGACACATAAAGGGCGTACTGCTACCCTCTGTTCAATCCCTCTTAGCTGAATGGGACGCATACACCATTACAATGTATACGAGGGGCAATACGCCTATGTCGTATTTCCAAGAAAGTCGAGCATAAAAAATGCCCTCCCAATGTTGGAAGAGCCGCTAACCTCAACCAACTAAGATTTTTTGAACGCCACAAAATTATAAATTCTTCTGTAATGTGCCAAACCTTTTTACGTTTATTTTTTGTTATTTAATTGATTATTAGCGTATTATTAGTTTTTGTTTTGTAGGACTAAAAAAATTATTAGTCTTGCAAACCTATTTTCTTTTTCTGTTGTTAAGAATTTCTTTTAATTGAGGAATCTTGTCATGTATACTTTTTAATTGCGCATATCTTATCACCTCCGACTTTGCACCACTCATATTTGCGTGTTCTATTGACATATACTTGCCATTGTTTTTCTTTAATCCGTATTGAACATAGCTTTCTATAGCCTTTTCAAGCGAACCTTCTTCATAAGATTTGCCTTTTCTAATTAGCTGTTGCAAACGTTTATCTTCGTAAGTGTTATAATCAATTTTGTTTGATGTTAATTGTTTTACGAGATTGTTTGCATCGTTACTAAATCGCTGACTCACACTTGTTGTGTTAGCACTTGCGCTGCTGCTTGTTCTGCTTGCACTTGCGTTGTTTGCGCTTACTGTTCTTGTCGAACCTCCACCTTTTGCCATAATATTTTGTTTTTTGCAAAGTTAATATTTTATGTTGTTGGGGGGTAAGCATTGCCTACCCCATGTAAACAATTATAAAGCTATGTAAGAAACACCCTTCTTGGGATTTCTTGTAGCTCTGTCAAGGCTAATTTTGCCATGATAAATGCCTTTAACAGTAGAATAGAAAGATGTGCGCTTAATGTTATCTCTTTCTACAGTTGGAATTTTGCCTATACGCTCACATTCTACGCCATTGTCGGTAAGTATGATATTAATCGTCATAGGTCCAAAATACGATTCTTCTGTGCGTGTTTGAATAATTTTGCCTTCAACCTTTACAGGAGTGCCAGTTTCAAGCTTTGTTTCTGCCTTCAAACTATCCTCGTAGTTCTTGACCATAAAGAAAGCATATACCGCTTCATCTATATAGGCATAAAAATCGTTTGCAAGTCTGTGTGTTTTTTCAACAAAATCTCCGTCGATAGGCTTGCTTAAAGCGTATTCACATACTTTGTTAACGTACACATTGTTGACGTTGAATTGTTCGCCACAAAGTATTGTTTCGATATTAGTCAATGTAGGAGAGCGATAGTATGTGTCTCTTTCGCGATAAGCCTTCTTATATATAGGACATTTGTCATATTCTGCTTTTGCCGACATTATCAAATCAGCTTTCTTGAAAGCATTTTTGTAAATAGCGTTCGGGTTGCCACCCCACATTTTTAACTCGTCATTGTCTGTTGAGTAAGACATGCTGTAGTCATAGAGTTTGTGCAACTCGTCCGTAAACTTTGATAGGTAATCAAAACTCTTGATACCAAACTTCTTTACGCATTCGCAACCAACTTGCAATTCCTCGCCTGTTTCAATGTTCTCTATCACGTAAGAATTTTTGCACCAATGTCCACATACATCACACTTGTTGTAATCTTGTCCGTGAGCAGGATTTTTAAAAACAAGTTCTTTTGAAGCGTCAACGGGTGTAAACGAGCCGTCCTTAAATGTACATACAAGTTTCCAACCGTTTTCTTCGGGCATATTAACTTCAAGGTCGCATACTTCATGAAAGACCTTCATCGCTTTGCCTCGCATTCCATTATTCTCTATAACAGGATGCAAAAACACCTTCATGTAAGGCTCGCTAATGGTGTAAGAAAAGCCTTCTACATTCTTTTGGGTTTTGTTTGCAAACTTTTTAAAGCTTGCAACACTTTCAGATGGAATAAAGGTTTTAATTGTGTTCATTGTTGTATCTCCTATATTACGTTATTGTTGTGTTATAGCGAGGCTGTTACACCTCGCTGTGTTTTATTCTTAAATTGCAAGAGTTCTTACCTTGTCCACATACATATTTAAATATTTCGTGTCTGTGCCATTGTAAGATTTATCTACTACATACATAATTTTACCAAGTTTATGTCCGTTTGTACCTCCATCGAAATGTGTATATCTAACGTCCAAATTAATTACTACCTTGCAATAATCTTCTTCTGTTTCCTTGGTTATCACATTAATGTTGCCTTCGATATGAATCTCCTTAAAAAGCATAGGCATTGTTTGGAAACTTGTACTAACTATCATGTCGAACTTATCGTGATTGTAATCCTCACGCTGTTCGATAGACAACTGTACGTTGATGCCCAAACGTTTAATTGTCAACTCTACATCGTTGATAATGTAGTTTACAATTTCCTTGTTTAAAATTTCTGTTGTCATTGTTGTATCTCCTTTTATTAGTTGCTTATTAATTTTTACATCGCAAAATTAATAATTATATTTTAAATAGCAAAGAAAATATTAGGAATACTAATATCTTTAGTATATTTTAATATTAATATTCCTAATATATTAATATGTACCAGTAGAATTAAATCCGTGTTCGCCTCGTTCGGTGTCTTTGTCTATTGTACCTATTTCTAACGTCACGCTGGGAACTTGAACAATGCGCATTTGAGCTATCTTCGTGCCAGCAGGAATAAAAACGCCATGATTACCTCTGCTACACAGCTCAGGCGTTGAACCGCAACCGACACGTAAAAGAGCGCACACTTCACCGGTATAACCACAGTCAACAAGACCGACAAGCACGTCTGCATCTATTCGAGCATCAATGCTTCCATTTTCTGTTCTCACCTTGCAAGCCATGCCTTTCAACGACATTCCACTTCTTGGTTGTATCACAGCAGCGAGGTGTGGCGGTAGCTGTATTTTAAAGCCGAGAGGTATTGCCGTTCGCAAATAAGGGACAAGTTCTACATCTTCTCTTGTAAAAACGTCAAAAGCTGCATCTGTTGCGTGTGCTTTTTCAGGCATCTTGCCACCGCACAATTCAATTTTAATCTGTTCGTTCATATCTATTCTTGTGATTTAATGTTTATTTCAGGTGTCCACAATGCCATTTAGAGCAGATAGGGCAAAGGTATATTTTATAACCTGATGCTTTCAGCTTAGGATTCTGCTCAAGAAACTCTGCCGCCGTTTCTTTGCTTTCGTAGGCTACTTTAGCTTTCCACGAATTGCTGTGCTGTTTCCGTGTCCAATGACGAGGATCTGGACGCAACGGTCTTACGTTGTCTTTGTTCCTTATCTTTCTATTTTTCATATATCAAGATTTACATTAAAATATTTCTCCAATGTTTCCTTGTAATATTGTTTATCATATTCGATTAAACCATTTTTGTAAGCACTCATAAATTCTGAATGTTTTGAGCACATTATTTCAGCGAACACCCATTCATAGACAGAATTAGCCCATTTGTGAACAGAACTATTAGGATGTGTTTCAAGATATTTAGCAGCACTACGAATGTATTGTCGGAGCATTCGTGGATGCTTTCTAAAGTCCTCAAGTCTTTTTTTAGGTGATTTTAAAGGGCAACACATACAACCAAGTCGTTGTGTAATATCTATTGTTCCATCATCACGATAATACAAAGGGTGTAGTTTTATGCCTCTTTCTTTAATAAATTCAAGTTCTTCTTCATCACTCCAATCGAGTATAGGCAATATTTGTTGTACACGACCGCCTTCTTTTTTGTTATACACTCGACAAACTACAGGCTCGTTGTAACGTGCGTTTCTTGCTCGAGATTCGCATTTTCTAACGCCAATAACGGAATTGTATAGAATTGGGTACTCTTTCAATACGCGACAACAAAATCTCATGAAACGATTAGGCATTCCATTGTCTTCTACAAGTTTAAAAAATTTTTGCTTAGGTCGTACAATTTGTACTTTATTGTCTTTACAATGTTTTATGGTACCAGGAGGATCTATTGTTGTGCATTTATATATTGCCTTGAAGTTGATTTTTGCCATACGAGCAAGCTCTAATATTACGTCAGAATCCTTACCTCCACTGTAAGCAATTTCTATTGGCTCACCGTTATGGGAGGGGATAGATTGTAGAAGCTTTATTGCTTGCTGTATCTTTTTATTTAAATTTTCTGTCATGTAAGTTCTTTTTTATAAGTTCAATTTTCGCCTTTATTTTGTTTATGTTACGTGCATCGTGGTTGCTTAATCTTACAACATGATACCCCATGCGCCAAATTCCTGCGGAACGGTTGCTGTCTTTGCGCTTTTGCTTGTTGGTGTAATGGTAGCCGCCGTCAATTTCCATAATTACCTTCAGCTCCGGCAAATAGATGTCTGCGAAATACAGCTTGCGTCCAGTCATTATAGGCTGCTGTCTAACGACCTTATATCCAAGTAGCTCACATTTGCGTATAGCTGCTTTTTCTGCGTCGCTTGTCTTTGACATAAGGTCTTGACGCATTCTGTTAATTAATGTTTTGCTTGGCTTCATTGTTGTTTTTTAAGATTACGGATAATGCGCATAGCGTTGTCAATAGCTAAACCAAGCAATGTAGGTGAAAGCTTTTTGGTGTTAGCACCTCGCTGACATTTCTGTGCATAATGTAGAATGCGCAGCACTTCGTCATTATCCATAAGACCTGTCCAAAACGCGCATATATCAGCACAATGCATCCAACCTTTTTGCGCTGCGCAAAATCCTAAGCCATCTATGTCTTCATATTTAAACAGAGGACATTCGCCGCAATAGTCTTCTTTATTTTCGTTTTTGCTCATTCTTCAACGCCTCCTTTCTTCTTTGCTTCTTTAAATAATAGTATTGCTGTTTAATCATAGCGTCGCGTATGGTGTTTGCAACCTTTTCGATAACGAACTTTGGCGTGTCCGCTTTGCGAATAAACACAGGATGATAGCCACGCTTGTGACGGCGATAGAAAATATCATCGTCTGCACCCTCGATTTTAATGGAGACCTTCGTGTCAATAACGAAGCAGTCGCTATGTCCATTACGATGACGACGACGAGCTTTCCATTTGATGCCGTTTTCATCAAGCCATTTCTTAACTTTTTCGAGCTTTGTTGAATTTTTCATAGAGTCTATATTTTTTATAATCTAATATAACCATGCATTATGCGCCCCGTGTGAAGCACGAGGAGTCATTAAAGAAAATATATTACTTGTAATGGAGTATGTATTAGCTGCAACGTTATAAGCATAGTTACGAGTAGTAAATCTGAAACCAGGAACAGGATATCTGTTCACTCCATGCATAAAAGTAGAAAAAAAGTGATTTTGTAAAGCAACAAAGCCTTTTTCTACCGCATATTTCACATATTCAAATGCTGTTTTTAACGAAACTCCAAATTTTCGCGCAATTCTTTTGTACGATAACCCCTTCTCGCAATAGGTCTCCCCATAGCCATACCTCCTTTTAATGGTGCGAGCCTTTTTGACAACATCAGCGCGTCTTGATTCGCGAGCCTGTAGAATGGTACGTCTACAAAAATCCTTGCGGGATTGAATTATGCACAAAAGAATGGCGTATAATGATTTTTCTACGTCTTTAAGTGTATCATAACAAATATCTGTGATATTAATGTTTCGTTCGATGTGTTTTGACACGACCGAGCGGAAAATAAGCGACGATCCTTCAAAATTAACATATCCGAGCCTATGCAATGTCGCAATGCGTTTCTTTATTGTGTACGCATGTATGCCCGTTATATTTGACAATTTGTTATATGTCCATTTTTTCAGGACGTTTTGACTGTATTTATGATAAAAGAAAAGTACAAACGCAATAGCTTTCAGAGATTGCTTGTCTCTGAAAAGGCTGTTTGCGATGCTGTATCTTAACTTTTTTACCATACGTTAAAAAAATAGCCTCTCGTTGCACTAAGTTGACAATGTGTGCAATGAGAGGCATATGTTATATTTAACCCTGCTCCTTTTGGATTGGGAAATCCATTCTTTTTTATTGTCAACCTTTTTTGATGCCACAAAATTAATATAAATATTAGTATAGAGGCTGTTTTTAATATTAAAATTTATTAAAACAGAGAAATTAACTAAGAAACATTTTGCTATATGAAGATAAAATATTAATTTTGCGACGTGAAAACTAATAAATAATTTAAAAGGAGATACAGTTATGATTTATTGCATTTACAACAAGCAGACTGACGAAGCTCGTCACACAACAAACAAAGGGTTTGCAATGAAGCTCTTTAATCGAATTTCTTCCGGATACCTTTCTGAGGTAACGGACAACGGCGAGACAATCATCTGTGAGAAATAACACAGCGAGGTACAATGTCTCGCTACAAAACAAACGAATATGACAGATTACATGGACCCCCACAATTGGGATGAAGAACAAGTAAAAGAAGCCAAGATTACTATAGTGTGTTCTTGCGCAATCATAGCGGTTATGTACGTGGCTATGTGGGTATTTTATTAACAAAAACAAAAGATACAACAATGGAGATTACAACAACAATGGTGCGTTTTCGTTGCCCGAAGGCAATGATGGATATCAAAACACCAAAAGCGCAAATGTTCTCTTTTGGAGAGGGACAAAATCAGAAAGTTTGGGTTCCGGAAAACAAAATCATCGTGAAGCCAAGCAACGTGTCGGAAGATTTAAATGAGTGTGTCATGCCAAAGTGGCTGTACGGCAAAACAATGCTTCCAATGTACACGCAAGTGGACGAGGAGTTCTTTCACACAGAAAACGTGGAAACACTTTAATCATAAACAAGTTTAACGTAACAACAAATTAAAATGGAAACAACAATGTATTCAACAATGAATGTAGCTACATCTAACAACTTGGTCGCTGATTCTACAACACAGATTGAAGTAGCAGGTGGTAACGACCGTCAGTTCCTTGACTTCGACATAAGCAAGGTTCAGACGCTGACGCTTGAACAGCTCGCACGCACGGAGAAAGAAAACGACTACAACGGAAATCCGTTGCTGGGCATTTATCATTTTCAGCTCATACAGCAGATACAGGAGATGTGCGCCGAACGTGGCTATCGTGCCGAGATATGGGATTTGTTCGCTGCCAACAACAAAGACCGAAGAGCGCCTGGTGTGAGTCGTCTTCCACAGAAGGAAGAAAAGTTTGGAGAACGTGCCATAGAAGCACATATCTTACGACGCGTGTATTGCAATATTCGCTTATACGACCTTGATAAAGGTGAGGGTGATGATGCCATAACAACAAATCTTGCTATCTCGTATCATCAGAAAGGTTTGCAAGTTGGTATCGGACGCAATGTGGTGATATGTCATAACCAGACAATGCTCAACCGTGAGCAATATGCTGCTACGTATAAAGATGGTAAGACTCCCGGCATTTCCATTAGCGAAATGCTTGATAAGGTGGCGAGTTGGCTCGATAATCTGCGAGGTATCGCAGACAGCGACGATGAACGAATTGAGAAAATGAAACGTCGCGAGATTAGCGCACAAGAAATGTTCACAATCATAGGTATGCTTACATCATTACGCGTAGCTTCGGAGACAAAGCACAAATGCATACGCAACAACAACACCATACCGCTCAACCAAGCACAAATAGGGCGCATAACAGAAAAGATGATGCTTGCATATAATAGCAAAGGCAAGGTGACAGCGTGGGATTTCTACAATGCCGCTACGGACATGTACAAGTCGGCAACGCTCGACCAGCCAATGATTCTTTCACAGAATTTGGCTATGGTGGATTTTTTAGACAATCATATATTGTAAAACAATTTGTTTTTTCTGTCACGTCGTGAGACGTTCTTCTATAATTGGTATAAAATAAAGTTTTTAGTTCGTAAGCCCTACGGCGGTAGGGCATTTTATAACTCGGAATAATTCATCCGTCAAGGGACGGTAGGTTGCAAAGTTTTCCGTTGTAGGATTGACAGCCATAAATGTTAAAATGTTAGAATAGTTAATCGTGTGAGCAGCCTGTAAATACACGGTGTGAATATAGGTTCGAATCCTTATTCCGAGGCTAATTTAAAATCAAAAGGAGATATGGAAACAAAAAATATTTGGCATACAGCCACGGAAATTCCTAACGGAAAAGATAGATATATCTTTAAATGGAAAGACCATAATTCTTATAAGTTGGTTCGAGATAAAAGTTGGGTGGAAAGCCGTTTACAATCCCCAACAGATTTTAATAAACACATAGAACGGTGGGCTTATATAAAAGACCTTGAATCTATTTGTGAGCAACTTCAACATGATCCGATTGATTGGGAACAACGCGAATACGACCTTGCTAAGGATATGTTTTCAAGAATGATGGTCGCTTATAATACAGATATAGATAATGTCAGATGTTTCCGTGGCACAGTACAAAATATCGCCTTACTCAAAGGCAAGACAGAAGTAACGTATCTTGCTGATGTCGCAAAAGGCGCAGCCAGTGTATTTATAGAAAGGTACAAAAAATATTAAGCAATGTAAAATGGAAATGAAAACGTGTGAGATATGCGGACGAACTTTGTCACTGTCCGCTTTCTCAAAGTCCTACAAAGGACGTTGCAAGGAATGTGTGGCAAAACTAACAAGAGATAAGCGTAACTGTACGGCAGTCACCACTCATAAGCCGATAGATTGGGAGCAGCGTAGATACGAGATTGCTAAGGATATGCTTTGCGCTATCTATATGGACGAAGGGAACGAAAGGCGCAGCACAGACCCAGGCATTGAGTTTGAGTACCAAAGTTTGGAGGGTAATGCGAGGGAAGCTGTTAGATACGCTAACGTACTTATTGAAGAACTTAAAAAGCAGAACAATGGATAGAAAATTTTTCTTTCATAAAGTTTATCAAATGCGAGCAGCACAGCGTGAATATTTCAAGACGAGGAATAGTGCTGCACTCGTCACAAGTAAACGGTTGGAGAAATGTATCGACGAAGAGATAAAAAGAGTTAAAGCGATAATGGCTGACAATGCCAAATCGCATTACGAACTCGTAGATACCGGTTATATGAAAGATAAGGAATGGATAAACTGCCATATTATTGATAGTTTGGATTATTTCTTCTGCGATGCACAGAATTTAAAGCAGGAAACTTTCGATACACACATTGAAGAGAAAGGATTTGCTTGCATGTACGATTTTCCTACTCTTGTTATTAACGATGTGGGTGATTTATCAGATGATGATATGTTGGAGTTTAAATATCAATTGATTGATGGTAAATATCATGTGTCATTCTTGGATAGATTAAAAGGTTAACTAATAAAATATAGAAATGGAAAAAGAAAACTATGGAATCAAACTAAATGCTCTAAAATACCAGAATGCTGGTGTTATGAGCATTAAAGGACGCACGGGAACGAAACGTTGTCTTGTCGTACCTATTGAAGAGAATCATCTTTTTGTCAGCGCAAATGCAGATGGCACTCCTAAGGCAGTCTATCTGGATTTGAATGCTTTTGCCTTGCGTGAATCCAAATATGACCAAACGCACCTTGTAAAGCAGTCTTTGCCGAAAGAAGTACGTGAGAGCATGACAAAGGATCAATTGGACGCAATGCCAATCCTCGGAGGCATGAAACCATTTGACAACACTCCTGTTAATGCGGCTGCAACTTGTGACGCTCCGTTCGTACAGCCATTGGACAATGATAGTGACTTACCTTTTTAAATATTAAGAATATGGGAAGATACAAAAAAACAGAAATTTCTACAGAAAATGAAGCACCTCAGTTTGTTCCACCAATGGAAACATTTGATAATGAGGAACAGAACACTCAAGAGGAGGTAAAAACATCACGCATTATTCCTCTTATAGCAAGCGAAGATGTACCTTTGCATAAAGGTGGCGTGCTTGTGCCAACTGTTATTAAACTAACAGGTTATGAAGGCGCAATTGTTGTGTCCACTCAGGACAATGCTATCAATGGTTTGCTTGTGGAAGACAACAAACGTCTTACATCTTCGTCTGTTGTGCCAATGTTAATAACGACCTCTAACGAAGCAAATGTTGTTATCAATGTCTGTGACGAGGTAAATGTACTACGACAAACTCAATATGGCACTCGTATGGACAATCTCATTATTCCTGCCGGAACACACGTCGCAGACCTTGTGCTGTTGTAAAGTGAACGAAGCATGTGCTGTGCAATATGAAATGTCAGCACATGCATAAACTAAAAGTAATGGAAAAGATAGAACATATAAAAGAATTGAATGCTCAATACCGCAAGCTACGCAAGGAAGAGCTTGTGTACTCAGTGGAGTTGAAAGCCACAGATGGTATTCATGCCATAAGCAATAGAGAAGTAATCGTTAAAATTATAGATTTGTTGATACGTGAGTCACAAAAACAAATAGAAAGCGAGGTGAAGTAGAAATGAAAGACAGAAGAAAGCAGAGAAAAAGGGTGCTTGTATTGCAACTTAAAGGTTCAAGGATAGAAAGAGCATATACATCTTCCTTTCAGCTTGTCGCTGAAAACGGGAAAAACGTGTTAGGGGTTGGACGTGGCGCAATAATGAATGCCATATCAAGGAATAATGGTTTTTTTGAAAACGACAAGTGTAAGATTTATTATCGTCCAATTGAACAAAAACGTTGGACAAAATGGATGTAGAAAATGGAAGATATTGTAATAAAAAAAGATGGTGATTACGGTTTCGATGTTTGGCAGGGTGATAAACATAGCGACCATTTAAGCTTTGACGAAATGCTTGGTCTTATATCAGCTTTGACAATGCCTGAAAATAGACCATGTCTTCAATGGATGCGCACAGAAGAAGAATGGAGACGATGGTATTCTGACGTGCATAATGCAACTAACAAAAATGACGCAGAATTTGAGTAAATGGCAGCTTCTCCTATTGAAGCACAATCAGCGTTCCAAACCTCAGCATGTCGAATCTGGCATTCAACAAGCTGTCGTACAATGGTTTCGCTTGCAATATCCACGGTATATAATAGCTGCCGTTCCTAATGGTGGCTTTCGTAATGCGAAAGAAGCTGCGATAATGAAGCGTGAGGGGATTCTTGCCGGATTCTCCGACCTTATCATAATAGCCGAGCATAATGTGTTGTTCCTCGAAGTAAAAACGCCCGATGGCAGACTGTCTGAGAAACAAAAAGAATTTCAGAGAAAGGTCTGCGCTCTTGGTTTTGAATATATGGTTTGTCGCTCGTTTGATGAATCTGCACTTGCAATCGAGCGATGGCTAAAAGTAATATCAATGAAGTAAATGTAAATAAATAAAAGAGATACACAATGTCGCAAAAAGAATATTTTATAAAATCAAATAATAAAGATGCATACGCTGTCAAGACGGCGGGAGGCTATGAATTGTGGTCTAATGACCGCAGGCTTCACATCATTATTGAGAAAACAACGGCTTTTAATCCATTCAACAACTCACAGCAGGAGGTGTATGTTACGAAGTGTTGGATGTTCTATGTCAGTAGCTGGGAGCGTGGTAACAATAGCACAACCGTTACATCAATCGACGAATATATAAAAGAACTTGCATTTTCGCCTTACTTTACAAATGCTGTTAATGAGTACCGGCAACAAAACAATATATCAGAATAAAATATGCAAAATCCAATAAAATGCTATAATGTAGAGTCTTTTGGCAGCATTCATAGAGTGTATGCCGACCAGTCTGTTGATACTGAATATATACAAGAAACGCTCAACATTGGCAAAGTGTCGGTGTTTCAGTTCTCATACACGGAGTATTTGATAACGGACAACTGGCTTATCTATATGGAGGACTATTTACGCAAGAAAGGTTTATTTAAGTTTAAGACAAAGAAGCTTTTTCGTGATGCACAGCGTTCTCTACGCAGCATAATAAAGACAGTAGAACAAAGTTCTGAACCTGACTATTGCAACGAATATGCCAACCAGCTATACGACATGACAACACCTATATTGAAAAGGCTACATGAGCAAATATCCAAAAAGTTGGCAAACCTTGGTGTGGGCAGACCTGGTCTCTGTGCTTTGATGATAGTAGTCCAAAACCTTGTATGTATGTCAAGCGACACTTTTGAACATATATTCAAGCGAATACAGGAATTAAGGCATATTGATGTCCGTAATTGCTTTGCACCGATGTTTCCCGTACGGGCGTTAAAGTCTATTGAAATGATGCTTGAAAGCATTATGGGTGAAGACCGTAACACGTATCGAGACAATATCGTAAAGAACAAGGCTATAAAGGCGACTTTTAATGCGTTCTTTAATACGCTATACAGTCAAGAAAATATAAAGAAGGCAAGTCGTGCTGCATATGATGCTATGTCTGACGAGCAACGTGAACGATATACTTTGCTTGCAGATGGTGCTTGTGTACTTAAAGAATACGTAAATGCCAAGAACAAGGAAAACAGCAAAAGTGCATGTTGATATACTTTCACGAAAGGATTGTGTTGATAAAGGCTGCGCATGGGCACAGGACTATCCGCTCAACCTTTTCAGTGGCGATGCGTACGAGTGCAAGTTTACTCGCGATGATTTGCGCTCGTCCTTTATTGCCGGTATTAAACAGTATTTACAAACTATATGGCATGATGCCAACACTGAGTTGCCCAACGACGGCGAGTGGTGTTTGCTTCGCACAACAAGCGGTTTCCGACTCGCTACACGTCGAGCGATGCAATCGGGTGTATACAAGTGGTGGTTCATGGACTACTCTATGTATGATGGCAAAGGGCTGGAGCAATGGGCGTATGTCAGCGACCTTGTGCTGTACAAATAGCAGTTAATAGGGATTCTAATCAATAGCGTATGGCAAAAGCAGAAATACAAATAAAAGGTATAGAAGCCTTAAAGAAAAGGCTTATGGAGAAAAAACAGGCCGTGGAGAACGTTTTGGATCAGTTACTCGCACAGCTTGGCGAAGAAGCTGTGACTTTTTCAAAAGACAATAAAGGCTACCAAGACCAAACGGCAAATCTTAAAAACTCCATATCGTTTGCCGTGTTCAAAGATGGTAAGCTGCTCAATTCTTTTATAGGTAATATTCCCGAGCCAGACAAAGTTAAAGGCGGTCAGGCGCAAGTGCAAAAAGCATTGGAGGAATATGCGTCAAAACCCGGTGTCGTAGCTCCGCAGGGTTACACCGTTATTGTTGTTGCTGGTATGGTATATGGCAAGTATGTCGAGGACAAAGGGTATAACGTGCTGTATCTTACAAAGCATTTTTTGCACAATGGTATAAAAGATGCGCTTAAAGAAGCTCTGGAGGCACTGGAATAAAAAACAAGAGTGAGGTAGTTATGCTCCTCACTCTTTATATGCTAAATTATTATTCGCTTTTATTCTATTTGTTTAATCAAGTAATTCTGTGTTTATCTCGCCAGTTCCAAGTTCAGCTTCAAGGCCTTCTTCGGTCTCCCAGCAATTACCTTCTTTATCAAATTCGTATTTTAACCAAGGTGCATCTTTGAAAATCATAACATAACGATTTTGATTTTTTTTCAGGAAGAGAGAACGGATAACCAACGATTTCTCTACGTAATCTCTCTCCATAAGATAATACTCGTCGGTATTCATGTCTTTATATAAAAATGCAGTGTATTTTATGTTCGTGCTTGCTGGTATTTTAGGGTCTTTTGGTATATTGAACACCCAATAACCTACGGTAGCCAAAGAAGAGTACTTTACGCCAACTTCTTTAAATTTTGAAGTTCTTAAAGAATCTTCGTTAATTTCAGTTTTGGCTTTGGGTTGCTCTTTTTGATTGGAAACGCTGCATCCAGTAAAGGTAAATGCCAATACTATGACAATGCTAAATAAAATATCTTTCATGATTGTTTATTTGTAAATTGCTTTATATCGTTCAATAATTCGTTTTATTGCGACATTATGCCTTTTGGGGTACATTGCCACCAGTCGTAAATATTCACGCCGTCGTAAACTTCCGAGCCACAACAACCGCTCAAAGCATTGTATTGCCCTGCTCGGTATTCCCTGCCTTATGTACTCGTATGCAAGACTACGAATGTCATCCGTATTCATGTTGTAGATTTGTGTCATAAGCTTTAGATTTGTTTGCAAAGATAGGTATTTTTGTTGATATAGGTACTATTATTTTTCATATTTATTTATACTAATAAGTAATTCTCTGAATAATCCTTAAAACAGAGAAATAAACTAAGAATATTTTGCTGTTTAAGGATAAATTATTAATTTTGCGGTATAGAAATTAATAATTAACTAATAGAAGATACAGCAATGACAAAACAAGAAGAAATTAAAGTATTACAATCACTTAAAGGTGATACATACTTTGCACAGAAGTTTGGAGCAGACATCGACCAGATGTGTGAGAATATAAAGAATGATTTTGCTATAGAGTGCGGTTGCACTTTCAACAAAGAAACTGAGGTTTTGCGCAAAGAAGTAGAAAACGTTAAAACAGTAGCAAAAGATATGATTACAATTTTCGCGCATAACATAATTGCTGCTCTCGATAAAGGCAACGATACGGACGCTATGGCTTACCAAGCTGTAGAAGAAGTTATAGGAATCAAGAATATAATCAAATTCAAACATTCTCAGAATATTGAATTGTCGGACAGCGAAATCAAGTATCTGGTAGAAAGTTTGGATAAATAAGCACACACGATTATGAAAAAGGGGAATTATACAGTCTACACTTACTACAGTCGTAAGCATGGAAGTTTAGGATATGTAAAAACTCACAGCGTGGAAGAAGCTATTGAACTCGCACGAAAAGACGGTGATAATATCAAGCCAACTGATTTACAGGTGGGTTTATAAACATACCATTATCCGCTAATGTTAACTTAAAAACATACAATTATGATAACAGAAGGAACTTTATATCTAACTTATGACACAAGTGTTGAAAAGATAATGCTAAAAAGCACAACTCTTGGAGGAATGTTTTTGGAAGCAAAAGACATAGTGGAAAAGAAAAAATATGATAAAAGCTTATTAGAAGCAAGGTTCGTGTATGCTACATTTTTAGCACCTGTACCTCAATACGCAAGAAATTATTCATCTATGGATTTTGTTTTGTACGACTGTACAAAAGAGAGAAGATAGCTGGAAGACAAGATACAGCCGTGACCGATTGAAAGGCAAGCGGAGCGAGACCGCACACGGCACAAACTACATGTAGAATGCGGTACAGATTTTCGTTAGAAATTCCTTTGAGCCATCCGCCTAAAATGACTGAAAGAGAAATCGGAAGGAGAATACCTAAACTCAGTCGCAAGGACTCGAACTTGTCGTTTGGCCTGTGGACGTATAAGCAGACAGCACAGAAAGGGGTGCTCATTATCCCACCGTCAAACCTTGGTGAGGACGTTAAATCACAAGGCGTGAGACAACACGGCAAACATGTGTGGCATACAGTATTATGGCACGTTAAGGAGAAAACGTTAAACGCAAGATGACAACTTAGATAGTCGGTTTTCGTGTAAAGATAGGCTTTCCATTGTGGTTCGATTCCACACACGGAACTAATAAATAATAATTTAAAACATACGATTATGAAAACTATTTTTTTTGAAGATTCATACATTGCTGGCTTTGAGGTTACAACGGCTAACGATGTTATCAAAGCTCAAGAGCTCGGATTGCACATCTGTGATAAGAATCAGAATTATTTTGATGATATTGTCGTTGAAATAGACGAAGATGGTATAGAGACAGAGCGAGTGGCGACCAAAGAAGAGTGCATGGAAAGAATGTTCAAAGCACTCAAGGAACAAAATCAACTCTATGCTACTTTTAATTATGAAGACAGCGGTATGAAAGCAGTGAAGGACTCCGCTACAATTCTCGCAAGTGACTTCCGTATTGGACAAACTGTCTATACGATGCTAAACAACAAAATAGTAAGTGGAACTATCCTGTATATGTCAATGTCTATAGGCGAACAAAAAGACAAATTCTATTTGGATTATCGTTCACAGTATCTTATCGAAAATGTCTACTCCTTCTGCGCAGAAAGAGCTGGTATCTCTAAAGACGTGTTATCGCTGCCTTCGCAAGAGTTTAACCACATTCTTACTTTGGTACACAAATCCATACACGGCAATTCCGTAGTTATCAGTATTGACAAACGTAAGGAAAGTAGATATATGAACGAGATATTCGCAACCAAAGAAGAACTTATAAACAGTCTTTTAAACATATAAATTCATGTTTATAAAAGGTTTTGTGCATTGTTAAATCTAAAATACAATCAATAATATGATAGAAATTCCAAAGTCAAATGCAAGAGAAGAGCAAGAGAATGAGCTTGCACAATGGGTTCTTGACAATTTAAAAGAAAGAAAAGAAGTACAGATTCTTCAGCGAACCGAAGGTTGCTGTGCTGGTAACTGGACAGGATCTATGCCGAACGAAAACAAATGGCATGCATCTTCGTTCGAAGCGGTTGATAACGTTGTGCGAGCATTCCGCCGACAAGGATACGCAGTTACAGAACGTTGCTCGATGCGTTATCCGAGTGCATATATAAACTTTAGAAAATAACGATATGGCTACAATTAGAAAATCACAAAAAGCGTCCACCCTGTCGCCTGTTTCCATGCAAGAAATTCCTACGTCATCTTACGTTTACGTCGTAGAAGTTGAGTCGAAACAGCAAGACAAAGACAATAGTAATGATGTCTGCGACATACATTCAGGAGTCCTTCGTGTCTTTGCAAATAAAGAGGATGCTTTGGCTTACGTTCGTCAATACTATGATGACTGTGAATTGGTCAAAAAGAGTATTGAAACTTTTGAAAATGGTAATGGATATTTCTATGTTAAAGTAAGAACATATAGTGAAAACATTCCGGATTCTGTGTCTTTAAGTGGCGAGAAGTTAGAAAATAGAATATGCATAACAAAAGTTAATTGTTATGCACATGAAATATCAACTGACTTTGACAGAGAAAAGATTTCTTTTGACAATGACTACTACGATAAATTCATTGGATAGAATATGAACGTATACACAGAATATATGTTGGCAAGTCTGTTTAATGTTACGACAACTTCGCCATTTGAATGTAATTTAAATAACCCAGTGCCTGTTAAAGGCAGGAAATCGTATCGCAATGCAATGGCAGGATCAATACGTGTAGCTGAAAATAAAGCAATTGGACCTGCGGTGTCGCTTATGGTGCCCGTTGAAGGACATTATCGCAAGATACAATGGAGTATGCTCTCTGATAACGAAAAAATATGTATTCAAAAAGCGTTAGGTATATAGACGCAAAAACCCACTGCCGACGGAGATACATTTGGCAGTGGGCAATTTTGAAGTTTAACGTAATATCTCGTTACGAGATACAACAATGTGATGCAAAGATAGCTTAAATATTTGGGCGTGCAAAATATTTGGCGTACATTTGCATATTATTAACTAAAAATAGAATAGACATGACAGCGGAAGATATTTTGAAATATTGCCATTTCTATAAAGGCGAGGTAATAATGCCTGAGTCTTTAGAGGGAACAAATGAAGGTCAGTTATGGATAGCCGAAAAGGCGGTTTGCGAGGAATTTGCAAACAATATTCACGCCAGCACAGCGCAAAAAGATGTTGCATCTATCGTTGCTGCTTATGTAGGAAAATGGAACCCTTACGGGTTGGCAGATGTTATGAACACCTACCTTACAAAAGCTCCGAATATTGGAACTTTTATAAGGGAAGTGTATTTATAGCTCATACAGGGCGTTTCCTTTTACGTAGTAGATGGTCGCGCCTTTCTTTTTAAACTCCTTGGCAATCTTTAAAAATTTATCATGTAAGCCATCTAAAATATCGTATGGATAAGTTATGGACTCTATACAATCAACTGTAAGCTGCCCATGATATTGCAGTTCGAGATATGTTGATATGTGTTGTTTTTTAAATTCTACCAGGTTTGTCGTTTGTATGTTTCTTGATGTGGGTGTATTGTAGAAATCGTCATACGAACACGCTTTCGGGTCGCTAACTAAGGATGGCTGATACCTAACTCCTAAAGAATCTCCTGCTGTCCATGTTGCGACAACCTTGTCTTTTTTAAAACGAACTTCCACATTACCATAGCTTCTCGCTGTATTATTTTGCATTGAGCGCAGTATGTCATGGTCGAGTAAGTTTCCGTACTTTTCGTATTCAGTTCTTTCTAATTGTTGAGCCAAAAGGTCTTGTTGCGGAAGACCAAATAGCTTATGAGCAGCCTCCAAACGTGAATGGGTAGGACTAATCTTGCCTGTTGTGGTAGTAGAGCCTAAATAGCCTCCAGATGAACCCGTTTCAAAGGTGTTCATAAATTTAGAATTTAAGACCTTTTCGAGTATGGAGTCGTTTATGTTCATTCCTAAATCGTGCTCACTAAACACTTTTTGCATCAATATCTCGATGTCGTTCTTGTGTGCTTTTGCTGCACTGCCATAGAAACGGCTATTTTTTTCGTATTCGCTTATCGCATCTTCAAGATATTCGAGAGTTTTAGGAAATTTCGCACCAAGACGTTTTTTTAAATCTTCTACTGTTTCGTGATTGACTGCTGTTTCTTTTAAAACCTTCGACGGCTTTTGTTTTGTTTTTAAAAGTTGCTGATATTTTTTATTTATCTCCGACGCTTTTGCTCTTGCTAAGGTTAAATCAACATTTTTCTGTGTCAGTATGTCTTTCATCTCTGACGCCAGCTCCTTGATTTTCCTGCTCTTTGACAGGGAAGCATAAGCAAGTGCGTTGCTCACACTGTCGGCAACAGCTTTAATATCAAGCTTTTTCTCTACGATACGCAATTCTTTCTTATACGCATCTTGAGCAACTTTCCACGTGTCGTATTTCTTGTGTTTTTCAACCCATTCAATCTCAGATTCAAGAAAACGTTTTCTCGGGAGTAGCTCAACACTCTCCCTTGCCAGTCTTGCTTCAACGGCATTATTAACGGCAATAGCTTCTGACATTGAATAGTTGCGTGCAACAAGGATTGGGTTGTCGAGCCGCGACAGAGACAAAATCTTTTTGCCTTGCTCTTTAAGAGTTTTCGCTTCTTTGTAGATGTTCGCATAGTCTTTTACATCAAGAGCTGTTCTTAACGCCGATGTGTCAACGTCTTTAATACCATTCATATAGCGCATGATGCTTTCGCCATAATGAACATAAGCTCTTTCAGTTGCAAGTCGCCTCCGTCTTTGTTCAATTTTTTGTTTTATTGCCGCCACATCTCGTTTCGCGTGCCTTGCTTTTGCAATCTCTTGTATAGCTTCACGACGAGACATTGCCTTTACGCCCATTTGCTTGCGCTGTGCTGCGTTCAAGTACTTTACCCAATAACTTTTATTGTCTGCCAAATGCCATGCAAGCTTACCACGTTTAAATGCGTCTACAATCTTGTCACCGTTGGCTTCGATATACCGTTTGTATTGGTCGGGCACGTCCTTTACACGATTCGGAGAAATGTAGTTTGTCATGTCTTCTCCTTTTGCCAGTCGCTTATAGAACTGCTTGCGCTCTTCACCGCTAATCATAACAGGGTCGCTGGTACACATGCACTGAGAATGCCAACTGTCCCAATTAAAATCTTTGGGGTAATAGCCTTCGAGTTCGTCGCAGATATCGGCGTCTTCCTCTGGATCGTGCTGTGGAGATATGTGTATGTGTTGACCGATAACGAAAGGCTCGTTCTTCCAGCGTTCGTTTCGTGCCTTGTGATAAGCTGCATTTATTTCTGTGCGAGCAACACGCAAAGCATTCTTTCGCGCAGAGCGATATACGCCTTGCCCTACACGTTCGAGCGGCTCTTCTACAAAACGTACACGTCCATCGATAATACGCTTCCTGCGCCAAGTGACAACATCCTTCTTCTGTCCGCTTTTCAGCACTTTTACGGTGTGATAACGGCGGTACATCATGTCAGGATTATTCAGATACTGCCGTAATCTTCTTCCTACTTCTTCTGCCGACGTGCCCTTCTCTAATCCGTCGGCTATTACATTTGACATCGCCATTTCAAACTCAGATTTCGTCTGCTGGCAGTAGTTCCAAACGGATTGTGCAAGGTTTAAGCCGTTTTTAGCATTGAGTCTATTGGCGATAAACGTCGCTGCTGCCGTTTTTCTTGCGGTTTGCAAGGCTTTGTCTGATAGTACGGAGAATTGCCCCAAAGCGTCGCCATCATGCGTGTACGCCAAAGAAACGCCGTCTGTTATGCCGCTTTTGTAGCATAATATACTGTTTTGTAAATAGTCGTTAAATATGTCTTCAAGTCGAGCTTTAAGCAAAGGGAAATTGTCAAAATTGAAAAGAGCGTCACTTTCGAGCACGTCTTCGCTATAGCCAAGAGAGAGCAACTTCTTGACATAACCGCTATACAACATGCCAAGTCGGCGGTTGTATTCAGCGAATAGCTTGTTTAAATCTTCTTTTCGCTTTTTAGCTGTAAGTTTTCCTGCCATGTTCAACCTTGTTATTTACCAAAGTGCCAATATTTCGAACGACCGCGACCTTTGATGTTCTCCACTCTTTCTATATAATAGCTGTCTTCCTCATAAGCGCCAGCTCTTCGGTCCTCTTTCTCAACTCTTTTAATCGCAGTTTTGACCGCGTCAAGGTTCTTATAACCATCAGATTGATTGCCTGTCAGCTTGTCGACGTATACATATTGTATCTCCGTCTGACTTGAAGAAGGCTCTTTCGGTCCTTTTATAGGTTCTGTAAAGCCTGGTCCGGTACGATGATTCCGTGCACTCGTTGTTCTGCTTGCGCTTGCATTATTTGCGCTTACTGTTCTTGTTGAGCCTCCACCTTTTGCCATATTTTATTCCTCCTCGTTATTTTCTATTGACTGTGCCGCTGATGCAGAACCACCCATGCCAAGCATTGCCGCCTGTTGCATCAATTCGTTCTGTTGCTCTTCTTTCATTTCTTTCTCCACGCTATCGGCATCATCATTGAGCGGATTAAGCTCAATGGAGCGACGCTGCGAGGTCGATGGTTTGCCTCCATTGCTCTGAGTGATAAGTTGCATTAGCTCAACATTATTCTTTGGTATGTACGGCTCAAACACTGGTTCAAAGTCTATATTCTCAGCCACACTCATATCTATGCCTTTAACGTAAATGCCGGCGTTGCAAATACCATTGGCGACGATGTTACTTCTGCGTGTGAACATTTCTCCATACATTTCCGTTTTGTTGCCAACCTTGATAAATGGATCTGTAAACATCAAACGTATAGCTGCGCCGCTTGTATTGTTGCCGAGAGTTTTCATGTTCTCGAACGATATGTCTGGAGTCTGCGTAAAAGCGAAAATAATACTGAATAGGTAAGCAATCTCGCCCTTAACCGATTCGGGCGAATGGTCCCAAGATAAGACGTTCATTTTTGTGTCTTTTCCTCCTTGGAATACTGCACCCTGTTCGCCTTTCTCGGCAAATCCCTCCAAGCGTCCCTGTATAAAATACTTCGGCGTGCCAAAATAGTCATTTGTGTCACCCCAATTTGATATACATTCCTCCACGCGGTCTGCTGCCCATTGAACGTCTGCCCATTCGGATTTGTATTGACGATAGTATACGACTGGTATTTTGGTAAAGCCGTGTGCTTTTACGTCTATGCACGTCCAGCCAGAACCATTATTGATGTACTTGTACACATGAAGGTCTGTGTATACATCGAAATGCAGTTCAGACGTACCAAGTTCGTCAAATGTGTAGTATTCACGTCCAAAGCCGTCCATGCGATGCCAGTCGTTGAAATGCGGATAGAGCTTATCCCCATTGGCAGGAGATAACAGCTGTACACGTATCTCACCTCCGAGTCGTCCGTTTTCGTCGGTTGTCATATACCACAACTCTGCCGCTTCACATTGTGATGATACTGTACGGACGAGCTGTTTGTCAAAGTACTTCATTTTGTTGTCATGGTAGCAGTGCAACAATGCATCAAAAAGCTGCTGCTGCTTGCTGCTAAGCGACTTTAACAGCACGCCATGCGAGTTTGCTTTGTACGTTACGGCATTTGTAAGTAAGAATCCGACAAGTCGCTCCACAATAATCTTTTGCGAAGGCAGAGCAATGCGCACTCGGTCAACAAGCTCGGTGTTGTATATAACCTGTCCTGTAATCGGGTCTTTTTGGTCGGTTGGTACTTTTATCTTCTTATTCTTGCGTTTGTTTTTGTCAAAGACGTCATGTTTGTAAGGATCCCACTGTTTCATAAGTGTTTCAAAATTCTCATGCTGTGGTAATTTTCGTGCCGTCAGTAACATATGTACTGTGTTGCCATCATTGGCGAGTATTTCTGTTATCTTTCTCATATTTTGCTAACTTTGTTAGCAAAGTTATAGCATAGATATATTATCTTATGCTAAAATTATGCATCCTGTGTAAACAAAAACGGCCCTTAAGCTTTTATATTATATCTAAAATTTCGCTTGCGCTCATGCCGCTGCCGTAAGCACCCAGAACTTTGTCAAGTACAACATAGCGAATTCCATCTAAGGCGTGATTCCACATGTCAATTGGTACATTGCGCCATTTTCCTTCTTTGTCCCGTTGCCAAGTGTAGTTGTTGAACTCCTTGCGAATATTCATAGAACGTCTTGTAACGTGTATCTTAAACTGTTGCATTTTCATAATGCCAGCGTTTACAGAACCATTGAACTTTGTAACAGGTTTGATATTCAGACCAGCATTGTATATCTCATCAACAAGACGTGGATCTGCGCTCTCTGATATTATTTCTAAGTCACCTTTTATATTTTTTAGTTCTCTGATAATATCGTCAGTTATCATTTTTGTTTGATAGCAACGTTCATCTACATATAGGTCGTTACCACATAGATAGACTTCTACAATAGCTGTAGGGTCGTTGGTATAGCCAAAGTCCATGCCAATCCAATGGTGTCTATGTGCTTCAACTGGTATATAATCGTCAACAACGACATTCTCAAATACAAGACCCTCAACAATAGCACGCTGTCCGAGTCCGTAAATTCGCCACAGGCTCGGATTTTTCCATTTAAGACTTTCAATCTCAGCGATTACCTTTGGCTCAAGGAATGGATTGTCCTTATAAGTAGATATGAACCAATAAGTATTCTTCTCCTCGTTTACTTGGTTTATCCAGTGTTCTTCTGAGAAAGATGGATTATAGTCGAGTATGGAGAACTCTGTAGTACGCATTTGAAGCTGCTGCCACTCAATAAAAGAAAGCTCGTTAGCCTCATTTACGAACAAAATCTTACGCTTTGAACCGCGCACCTTCTGCTCGTCGTCGGTGGAGAAAAATTCAATCCATGAGCCATTAGGAAATGTGTAGACATACTCCGACTTGTTCATTGACTTGTCATTCCACCAACCAAAGGACAGCATCACATTCTTAAAGTCACGGTATACAGTACGCTTAATAGAAGGCATACCGGCACGTATAATGGAAACGGTTGTGCCAGCGTTATTAAAGCAATAGACACAAAGGAACTGCACAATCGACCATGTTTTGGCTGAGCGCGAGCTTCCTTGCAACGACACGGTTGTGAACCCTGCTTTCTTGGCAGCGTCCACTTTCATGTAGTTCTTTGCTAAAAATACGTGTGGCATTTGTGTATATTCTATTCTTTATCCGGTTGTGCTTCTTTACGTTCTTTCTCCTTTTGTATCTCCGCAAGAACCTTGTTGTATTCTTCTGTGTTAGTAACGACATGCACTTGCAAAGGATCCTGCTTAATTTGCTCGCCTTTACTTGTGAGGTCTATATGTTGTATCTTGCCATAGGCTCTATCTACGACACGTTCGAGTATATCCATGCCTTTTTTGTCAAGTATGCCTTTGGCAACGATACGCTGCATCATAGGACGTGTCTTGTCGGCAAGAACGGCTTTAAGCTCGTCCTCGGGCAGGGTGGCAATATACAGAAACGACTCGGCTATGGTCTGCGATGTTGGCACTTCATAGCCTTTTTCTTTCATTTCAGCGATGAACGCCGTCATCGTTTTAGGCTTGGGTGGACGCCCTTTAGGATTGGTAATCTCGCCCTTTTTAAACTTGCCTTTCTCCAAATTGGCAAGTTGCTTTTTGCGTTTGTTTTCATTTTTTGACAGTGCCATATAATATCCTTTCCTCCTTATATATTCCTTTCATTATGTGTTTAACGTGCGTTTAAACACGTTTATCGAACATTTAGACGCATTTATCATTGTTTAAAGCCATTTTACGGCACATTTCAAGAATGTGCATATACTCCATCAGTTCACCACGACGAAGTATGTTAGTGCATAAGCTGACAAAAGCAGTTGCTTTGTCGCTTTCGTTTATGCGCCTTATATCATTTGCGCTTAACGTTAGCAAACATTCCATCACCGCCACCTTATCCTTTGCTGGCAGCGATGATGAAATGTTTATGCCAAGCGCACGCTCAATGGTTGTTCTGATGGGTATTGGTTTACTCATAACTGCTTTTGTTTACCAGTTGCATAAACTCGTTGCGTACCTGTGCATCTTCTTTAAATGCGCCTACAAGATAAGAAGACATCATTTTGCCTTTCTTTTTTACACCTCGCATAGTCTTACAAAGGTGTTCGCCTCGCATAACTAAAGCCATACCAAGCGGAGGGTTTTCGTCTCCAAGAGCCTTAGCGAGCATATCTACGATGTCATGAACAAGACGTTCTTGTATTTGCATACGAGCCGCACAGAAATCAACAACACGTCCAATCTTTGATATGCCAAGTATTTTACCCTTTGGATTAGGAATATAAGCAAACCAATACTTGCCAAAGAATGGCATCATATGGTGTTCACAAACAGAATAAAAGTCTCCTTCGTCTACTACCATGTTGTCGTAAACGATGCCATCTTTGCCATTATCAAATGTCGTAATCTTTGGCATTTGCTTTTTGTCGTAACCACGGAAGATTTCGTTCCACATTCGTATAATGCGGTCGGGTGTACCAACAAGGCCTTCACGAGTAGGGTCTTCTCCTATATACTCCAATATACGTCTAATGTTGTCTTCAACGGTAACTTCGTGCTCGTCAGGAAAAACAAGCCAGTCGTTTTCGCCCACAATACCACCGCAGTATTTAACCTTGCTTAACGAACGCTTTTTAGCATAAGCGACTGCCGTATCAAAGTACTTAAACTCTTCAATTGTTTTCCCGCTGTCACAAATGTCATCAACAACAAGAGTTTGGCTGTTGATTTTTTCTTTGTCGCATTCTATTGGGACACAAAGCAGTCGAGAAAGTTGAATAGCAATGATATAACCACCTCGTGGAATAGGGTATATTCTTTTGTAAGAGCATTTTGATTCTCTTATCTGACGTGCTATTTCTTCTGCTGCTACCTTATAATCGTTATATGTAATTTCTACTCTGTTAGAACTATTCATAATTCTTATATATCGTTATCTTACGTTGATTATTTTTTGCTGTTGAAGTGAAAGCTGCCATTTGGGGTGTTGCTTCACAAATTCAACAGTTTTCTTTAAGATGTCGGCGTTTTTTTCTTTATCGCCTACATCGCAAGGCTGAACATAGAAAAAGTGCGCCTTTATACCGTAATCGTCAACTTTGTGTACGCCGTCAAAAACCACTTTTACTTCATTTGCTTTTGTGATAATAGGCTTTGCATTCGCTAAATAAGCGTATTTAGGTGAACAGGTAACCCAGTTAACATTTGCCGGTGTTTTCCGCGTTCCGTTAGTTTCCATCGCGATGTAATAGCCTTCGTAACCCAAAGCGCAAGTCAATGCGTTGTCTACTTGCAGCGTTGGCTCGCCTCCTGTTAGCACAACAAATTTACAATCGGGCGCAGCCTTTTTTATTTCTTCAATGAGCTGCTTTGCTGTGTATTCCGTATAAGAATGAAAATCCGTGTCGCAAAAAGGGCACAAGAGATTACATCCCGAAAAACGTACGAATATAGCAGCACGTCCTGCCCATCTTCCTTCGCCTTGTATTGAATAAAAAATTTCGTTTACTCTATATGTCTTCGCCATAGTTACAACTCCTCATTTTCGTTAATATCCTCCTCTTTGCGATATACGGCAATATTACCTTCGCTCTCTTGTACCTTTGCTTTGTAACACTGAGGTATCTGCTCTACAATCCACTTTGCGATATTTTCAGCCGTAGGATTGAAGGGCAGCAGCTTATTAAGGTTGCCGTGGTCGAGATAATCATGAATTTTATGCTTAATATGCTTAAAATCCATAACCATGCCGTCCTTGTTAAGCTCTTTAGCTCTACAGTATACGGTAACAATCCAGTTGTGACCGTGTACGTTTGCACATTTGCTTTCGTAAGAGAGATTAAGCTTGTGACAAGCCGCAATCTCCATTCTTTTTGAAACGTAGAACATTTTTTTGTATTTTTATTTTGTTATATCAGTTTTGTTCGTTATCTTTGTAAATAAGCTTTTGCTTGAGGGGACACTCGGTAGGCTTTCTAAATCCGACCCCCACTAAGATGCAAAGGTGGCAAGGGGAAGCCTCTCTTGCTATTTATTTTAACTACCACTTATTTAGAGTCTCCATGTCGTGCCAATACAATTCATGTTTTTTGTTTACGACAAGAACACCTTTGAGCTTAATTAGATTACTGCCGCTTCTTGCTCTGTTGTGCTCGTACCAATCAATGCCCTTTTGAATGCTTTGTCGCGAGAGAACTCCTTGTTTGTCGTATATAGCAGCAAGGCTTACACCTTTATCACTTGCATGTTCCAATGCCGACAATATGCCATATTTAGCATTGTCTGATTGTTTTGTTGTCTGCTCGTAATAATACGTACCTACCTTTGCATCTGGAAATGTTGGCTCGCCTTTAACGGACAATTTAAAAGACACTCCTCCGTTTTTTAAATCTTCAGGAAGAAGATATACGCCATATCCAAGTCTTGCAAGCTCTTTTGCAAACTTAAATTCATCGTTGCTTCTACCTTCGTTTGCGTGCTTATGTCCTTCTTGCCAAATCACAAATCCTCCACTTTTTCTATTGTAATAGTCGATACCGTTTCCTAAAGTTCCAAGTCTTTCTCTTTCGCTTGTATAATAGTTATACGATTTCGGCATTGGTGGTCCGATAAGCCTTGTTCCGCCTGGTCCTTTTGCCATAGTTACTTAAAACATTTAAACCATACGTCGAAAATCTCGTCGTTATCTTTAACCACAGGCTTTGTATGAGGAATTTGACCTTGCATTGCAAATTCCACTTTTCGTACACAATCATCAAAATTGTTATATCTGTACATTTTTTCAAACTGTTCCATATATGCAAGTCTGTTTGGGACGATAGGAATGCAGCCAAGTGCAACGGCTTCTTGAACTCCATAACCAAAATTCTCTTGCAACGCAAAACTTACCACAACCTTTGCTTTTGCTAATACCTTATAGTATTCGTTTTTGCTTAGATGCTCCTTTTGCGTATTGATATACTTATATTGAGGAAGTCTTTGTTTAAGCAATTCAAATAAATATGGCTGCTTCTCATCAACATTTCTACCGTTAAAGACAATGATGTCCTCTTTAGGAGAATTTGTTTTATACCTATCAATGCCCTTAAAATCCAGCGGCAATCCAGTTACCACAATCTTATCAGCGTCAACGTATCTTTTCTTGAGAACATCATGTTTTATAAAATTGCTACCCACATAAACTTTCTCACAGATATCAAAAATGCTTTCCTCAAACCCTTTATAAACTCGCTCCATTTGTCGAACGAAATCTGTATCAGTAAAACTGCCTGCATGAAGAATGCCTTGTACCTTTAGGTTATAACCCGAAAAAAAGTTTAGATACGGAACTGCCATAAGTGCAAAGTTCCAGATATCAGTCACAAACAGAGTTTCATTTACGTCAATTTTGTTTGTGATAAGCAGCTCTATCAATTGCTGAAACTGGTGTAGCTGTCTATATACAGTATTATCCGCATCCAAAAAGCTTCCGTGCTTAATCTCGTTAGAAAACACGGTAGGTTCAAGATACGTATATTGTATCTTTTTACGGTCAAGATATTCTTGAATATCTCTATCTAGATGCGTTGTATAACGCTGTTCAATATGTTCAATTGGTAAGTATATCATAGTCTTATTGTTTAATAACCTCTGCGCCATTCTCGTTATCTTCAAGTACGGAGCAGTAACTTAACTGAAATTTTTCTAAGAGCTCTTTTGCGAGCATTTCGCAGCTCTTATTTCCAAACTGACAAACACCGACACAATATTTAACGTGAAGATATGCAAGTATTCTTCTTTTAAGACGGATAATTTCAATTTGTCTGTTGTCGTCTGTAACTTCTTTTTTGCATTCAATATAAAAGATATGCCTATGAGGATGTTTTAAAAAAGAAACCTCCTCAATATTACAATCCTTCCATTGATGAATACCTTCAACTTGAAGTCTAACCACGACCTGACATTTGCTTATATCGCTCATAATCTAAGTTGTTAAAGTTGTTATATACGTAATTTAATTTTTTAACATCATTAGCTCCTGAAACGGCTAAGAATAGCTGTCTATTATGCATCTTTGCGTATTTCTGAAACTTAATAAATGTAACACAAGAGGCAAGACTCTCTATTGAAAAATCTCCTTTATGCTGTTCTTTGTCTATAAATAGACCTGGAGTTACCTTTATTTGATTTAACTCCTGCCTTAAAGCCGTAGGGATGCATCTTCCTCCCTTTTTTAAAATATCCTTGTAAGGCATACCTTTTACACCTTGTGGAGTAAAGTAATTCAATGTTCCGTAACAAAGTGCAGCTTGCTTCCAAGAGCTACTATCAACACTAACTAATGGAACTTGAAACATTTTAGGAAATGTAACATAGCCAAGTCCATGCACCTTTGCTCTTCTGTTGGTATGTACAGAAACATCTTGGAAACGTTTTGTCATCCAATCACCTTTTGTAGTGACACCACCAGCAACACAGATATTTTGGTTTGTGTTTAAAGTTTCATTAAGATATTGCCAATCTTTATCAAACATGGTGAGCACAAACATAGGCTCAAACCCTCGGCTAACCATCAGCTCGTAGTTTTTTTTGCTTTGTATATCATTTCCTACAACGTCAAGCATAACATACTTTTCGCAGTTATTGCCGTATTTTTCTAAAAAACGACAATAGTTGTCAACGGTAAGCCAATCTCTTTTTTGTTTTGCATTATGAAGGGTGAATGCTCCACTATCAATCATGACATTAGCTATTCCGTCTTTATGCAAGCCGAAACACCAATCGCAAAATACCTTATCGTTGTTAAGATATGCGTATGAAGCTAATATATTGAACGAAACATTGTTTCTCATACAACTTACTACTTGATTTCTACAGGATAATCTGTTAGAGCAACCTTGATAGCTTCTCTTATTTCATCTTCTTGCTCTTTGTTAGTTAAAGGAATGGTAACCTCAATTTTGATAGGCTTATCCAATACAGGGTCTTTAACCTCTTCATCAACAGGTGGAAGTTCCTCCCATTCATCTTTCTGCAAAAAAGGGCAATCAACACCCCAGTCCTGCAAATCCTCTACTTCCCAATCACCGTTGGCAAGCTCGTCCCAATCCCAGTTTCCTGCCTGTACGTTGTCCTTGATGGCATATTCTTTTATTTTGGCAATGGGCACGTCCTTGTTGAGTACAAAGCAAGGCAGCGCATCAAAACCTTCCACGCCTTCGTTGTGCAGTTCTTGACAGATACGCAAACGCATGTTGCCACAAATAACAACAAACTTGCCGTCCTTGATAGCATATACCATGAGTGGCTTGTATTGCAACAGCTCGGGCGAGTCTTTGAGCGACTTCTTTAACTTGTCGTGTTCCTCGCCTTTAAGGTAGCGAGGGTTCTTTGGAATGCCTACAATCTGCCCTTCATTGAGTTCCAGACAGCTTAGACTAATTCGTTCTTTAACGCCCAATTCGCTGAGCGTGTTATTCTGCTTTTTTGCCATATTAAACGTGTTTTATAATGATTTAAGGCAAAGTTAAGCAGATTTATCAAGGTTTATAAGGATTTATTAGTTTCTGTGTAAACAAAAAAGGCACGCTACGTTTTAGCCGTGCGTACCCTTTAAAATGTGTGTTATATTACAACTGTGTTACCTGTGTTTCTGTGAGTTTACACAAGATATTAGTTTTGTTAAACCTAATTATCCTGTATAATTACATTTGTTTTTAACATGTTTATTTTTGATATACATGTTTACTTATTTAACAACCTTAGCAACTCTTCCCGTATTGCCTTTTGAACCTGTGATTTTGTTCTTGTAGTCGCCATACCATAAGAACCACTATTTGTAAAAACATCACGACCTAAAGAATATCCATCTGATGTTCTAACAATGTCAACGATATGTCTTTTGTCGTATGTGCTCTGATGGCTTATGCGATATTCTACATCATTAATGCGTATATATTCAGAATCGTTTTGCTTTGGCAGCTTAAAACTATTTATTTCTTTTGTTTTTGCACTGATATACTCAGCATTATATTTTGTGCTTGCACTTGCGCTACTGCTTGTTCTGCTTGCACTTGCGTTGTTTGCGCTTATTGTTCTTGTCGAACCTCCACCTTTTGCCATAATATTTTGTTTTTTGCAAAGTTAATAATCTATGTAATCTGGGGGTAAATAATATCTAACCCCGTATAAACAATTAATCCTCCTCGTCGTCACATTCAAGTTCTGCGTCAGGATTTTCGGCTTTGAATATTCTCCAAGCTTTGTTGAGTCTGCGACGCTGATATTTAAGGTCGTCTTCAAGTTCTTCCCAACCTATAAGGTATATATCACCATCTTCTTCTACGTATTCAACTTTGTAATCTAAATCATCTACTGTAGCTTGAAAACCAATAACGTTACCATTTTTATCTTTAATGTCATTAGCTTCAACCATTCCCATTGGGCTGTAACCTATACAGGTACATTCAATGTCGGGCAGTGACATATCGCCTGATGCGTCAAAATATTCTCTAAGGTCGTTGTTAAGTTTTGCGACCTTTGCTTTGCGTGTGTTGAGCTTGTTAAGCTCTCTTTTTGTAAGCTGTATCATTGTTGTATCTCCTTTTATTAGTTACTTATTAATTTTTACATCGCAAAATTAATACGTTATCTTCAAACAACCAAATAAAACTAATAGAAATATTAGTATTTAATATATTTTAAAGCTTGCTAAATGCATACATTATATATAAAATAAAAGACCGACCCTCGCGAGCCAGCCTTCTACTTAAACCTTTGCTTATGAGTAAAGCAAAGGTACTTCATTAATTAATAATCACCTAAAAATCACTTGTCGCTAAATAAACTAATTTTTGTCTTCAATGTTTTGTTTACTGTTCGATGAAAAATCCTCTATCTGATGCGTGAACGGTGTGAGTTTTTCAAGTTCTTTCTTAACTGAAAATTCTTCGTTGAAGAATGCCACACCTTCGTGTATCTTTTTTAACGCTTCTATTTTTTTCTTTGTCGTAACAACAGGATTAATATAGATACAACCATTCTCTTGGGCGAACCGCCGGCATTCGTTGCCGCCACCGTATATAACGAATAGAGGAGTTTTGCCCAAAGCCCAGTCCTTGGCGATAGACAATTCAAAGGCAAGGTTGTTCAGACGGTCGGAATATCCGCGTGTAGCGAAAGCTCTCCACCCACGGGGAACGCCAAGCATATTAAGCTGATACCATTTTTGTGCTACATTAAGGTCGACGAATATGCCAATGCCACGGGTCTGCATAGCGCACGCAATCCATCGCTTTTTGTAGAGAGCTTGCATGCCGAATGATATAGGAGTCTCATTGAACAAAGAAAAATTGGGCTCTACAATGTTTGCAGGATGATGTTGTTTGTATATCTTTTCGGGATGTTCGTATACTGTAGTGAAGCGGTAATCGTCAGTATAGAAATGTAGTGTTCCGGCGCCATTCATGTTATATGTGCGCTTTTGTTCTCCAAAACATAAGAATGGTATCTTACAACATTCTGCTTGCATATTGATGTCGAGTGTAGGAATCTCCAGTTCGTTGTCGCTTGGAAACAACATATCTGGGATTGTAATATCATAATCTCTTCTCATTGTCATAGGTTTTAAGTATATTCTTGATTTTATTGTATAATTCGACAACCATCTTGTCTTTGACCTGTAAATACTGCGCATACTTACGTGCCTGATTTATTACGTTTGCACGTGTGCGAGCAATGAGACGCGCCGCACGATCTGGATGAATGCAATAATCACGAGTGAAAAGACAATACAAGCCGCGTAGGGTATTTGCACGCACGTTTTTTCTTTCTGACACAAGCTCCAAAAAGGTGACTTGTCCTACATCGCAGACCGCTTGCATGATGCGCTCTGCCCAAAAATACTGTTCAGTCTGTGTAAATGTCATAAGCAATTATTTATTAGTTTAACGCTTCAAAGATACTGAAAACTAATAATAAATCAATATAAAGTATTAATAAATTATAAATAATTAAGAGAATGTATTAGTTTGATGGATATTTTTATTAGTTTTGTGGTGTGAAAAATAGCAAAGCTATTAATCACCACTAAGCGAACCGTGTACATCGTGAAGTGTATAACATGGATTTAAGGCGCGTCTTAACTGACGCATTAAATACAAAGCGATAAGGTAAGTACACAACCTTGTCGCTTTTGCTTTTTACAGACATGAAGATAAAGAGAATCATAATAAATCAGATGTATCGCAACTCTCAATTGAGAAAGGCGATTGCATTCTCTTTGTTTGTAAAAACACACACTCGCAATTCTATTGTTAAGGATTGGAGCGTAAATAAATTGCATGATATTACAGGTATAAGCGCAAATGCTATCAAGGATAGATTGTCTATCCTTAGAAACATGGAATTGATAGAGGAGACAGGTCTTAACAAAAAGCACCTCGTTTTTAAATCATTGCATAGTCACACGGCGCATCGTAATATCGCTATACCTGAACTTACGTTTAAACCTAACGTTAACTTAAAAAAGAATGCTTATGCGCAAGAAATCAAGAACATAGAAAATGGTTTGACCGCAATGTTACTTGTGGAAATACAGCGTCGTAAGGATTTTGCCAAACAAATGATTCAGCAAAGAAGCAATCCTTCTTCAAAAAAGGAATATAAGAAAGCTACCAAAACTTGTAATCGTTTTTGTTATGGCAGAAAATTCGTAGACAATGGCATCTCATACAAATATATGGCGGCAAAAATAGGTATGTCAGTATGTAAGTCAATACAAATTGTAAAACTTGCGGTAAAATGCAATATTATAAAGAAAATGCGCAATATCTGTAAACGTATTGCAATTTGTAGTAAATATACAGAAGACATGCTTGTAAACTACACGTACAGTTATCGTAATCATATTTATAAAAATTACGCCAACAAATACGCTGTTATATAGTATGGTATTTATTTAATTATAAAAAACTAAGACTGAAGTTTAACGTAAAATGAAAACAAAAAATTATGAAGACAACAATTAGTTTTGTAGACGATGCAACCACAAAAGAAGCTGGGGTGTATGCTTTAAAGTATGGTTGGGCTTTTACAAAGGGTGTCTGTAAAGACATTAACAGTTTTGTGCATAGACAGCCGTGGATTTGCGTGGCGGTGGTGTCGATAGTAGCTGTAGCAACCGGTTTTATACTTGTGAACGACGCGAGGATGGAAAGAGACCATGCAAACAAGGAAATGGTAAAGCTGCAACAACAAGTAGAACGGTTGAGTTGTGTGGCGGAAGCGGAAAGGAGTATAAAATGAGTTACAATCCTTTCGTTCCTTCTCAATGGCGCACAGCCATTCTTACACTCGATAATGGAGAGCGTGTTCGTGCTAAGGTTCTCATACCTCATACTGACAAACCCTTATGGCACACCGACCTTGAGCGTCGCTTCATTCACGACTTTAACAAGTCACAACCTAAAGCTATTCATAAAGTTATAAAAGTACATATTTTACGCAATTAACATGATTAAACCAGAAAAATTAAGAATAGGGGATTATGTAAGGGTCAGCAGTGATAACTGCATGATTCCCCAAGGAGCACTTTGTGAAGTTGTAGACATAGACTCCGAGCGAACATGTGAAGACAAGAAAGGACTTGCGGGTCTACTTCAAGTCGTTAGGGAAGAGTGGGAGTTTTCTCACGGCGTTTGGTGTGATTATATTGAGGGTATTCTCCTTACTCCCGAAATCCTCGAAAAGAATGGATGGAATAAGAGACATGATCCGACTTCTTCTTGCGATATTTACTCAAAAGGCAAAGACGCTTTTTATGTAAGCTTAGAACAAAGTATTTATAAAAAACAAGAAGGATTTGAGCTTGTTGTAGCCGACTCAACTTATCGTTTTGGAAATAAACTCCAGTACGTCCATCAGCTCCAACATATCCTCTGGGTGCTCGGAGAGGACGCAAAATTAATCATTTAACAACTCACAATTATGAAAAAGATAATGTTCAACGACCGCTACGGTCTCACCCAAGCCGTTCTCGAAGGTCGAAAGACGCAGACAAGGAGAATCGCATATACCGCAGGCAGAATGGAAGGTCTTACCATTAGGCAGGATTTAGAAGGAGTAAACAAAGGCAGAGCGTGTCTGTTTAAAGGAGGCATCCTTCTTGCCAAATCCGCTTACAAGCTGGGCGAAACCATAGTCATCGCCCAAAAATACGATAATCTGGTAAAGGACGATGAATTCTACCGCCTTTGTGGCATTCACGGAATGCCCTTGGAATGCATCAAATACGAGAAAGGATGCACCAACAAGATGTTCGTCCGTGCTGACCTTATGCCCCATCACATCCGCATCACCCGCATCCGCGTCGAACGTCTGCAAGATATCAGCGACGATGACTGTCTGGAAGAAGGAATTTGGACACGAACCGGAAGATGGTATTGTTATGACATCATAAAACGTGGAGAGGAATATTTCGACCCTTATCCCGACCCGCGTGAAGCCTATTCTGTCCTCATCGACCGTATCTCAGGCGAGGACACATGGGAGAGCAACCCTTACGTCTTTGTTTACGATTTTGAACTTGTAAAATAACAAACATATGGATTTAGAAAGAGTAAAACAGCTCGACAACGAGTACACAAATCAGCAAGTCTTTTTGCTCGAGGAATTGAAGGAGTACCGTGAAGCTGTCGAGTTCTATAACATCAAAAAGGACGGCATGACACGTCAAGAGCGCAGAGCATATCAAAGAATGCTTGCAAAGCAGAGAAAAAGAAAACATTAACCCTATAAACAAACAAAACAATGGAAACAAACATCAGAAAGAAAGTAATCATCCGCGGCGACCGCAGCGGAGTTGAGTTCGGAACACTCGTAGCACACAACGGCAGAGAGGTCACCCTGCATAACGCCCGACGTATCTGGTACTGGGCAGGAGCAGCGTCACTCTCACAGCTCGCCCAGGAGGGAACGTCAAGTCCAAATGACTGTAAGTTCACGGTCTCAGTAGACAGTATCACCATTCTCGATACCATCGAGATTATCACTTGTTCGGACAAAGCCGTCAAGTCAATAGAGGAGGTAAAAGCATGGAGACGTTAGAAACACGTATCAAAGCATTCTTGAGCGTCAGCGATGGCTATGGCTCTGGCTATGGCGATGGCTATGGCTCTGGCTCTGGCTCTGACTATGGCTCTGGCTATGGCTCTGGCTCTGGCTCTGGCTCTGGCTCTGGCTATGGCTATGGCTATGGCTCTGACTATGGCTCTGGCGATGGCTATGGCGATGGCATAAAGGAACTGAATGGCAACAAGGTCTATATGATAGACGACGTACCAACGATTATAAAATCAGTCCATGACAACATTGCACAAGGCTTTATTCTGAATAACGACCTTACCTTACGGCCATGCTACATCGTCAAAGAACAGAACCATTTCGCTCACGGAGACACCCTGCATGACGCTTTCACGTCCCTGCAAGAGAAACTCTACGATGACAGTACCGAAGAGGAGCGAATCGAGGCATTCCATAAGAAATTCCCTGACTACGACACTCCTTACCCTAACCGTGACCTCTTCGTATATCATCACGTCCTCACCGGCTCATGCCGCATGGGACGAGAGAGTTTCTGCAAGGACAAAGGCATCAATCTTGACGACACCACCACAGTCCGCCAGTTCGTCCTCCTTACCAAGGACAGCTACGGCTCTGCCACAATCCGCAAGCTCCCCCAAGCCTACGGAAAGGACGAGGACAAGCTGTCTAAATAGTTCAAAGTGGTTTCGTAAAGAGGTCCGGCAAATATGAATTAAATAAGCCCCTGTCTTTTACTACTCTTAAGGACAGGGTGCTTTAAACTAAAAGACAATGAAAGATAAGGATTTAAAAGAAGTGGGAAAAATAATAGTATGTCTTGGCATGAAATAGTTATGAACATATTAGTTGATAAGATTTTAAACTTAGTCAAGTCAGCCGTTTTGTTCGTCTTGTGCTTGCTTGTAGGTGCGTTGGCTTTTGAAGGTGTTTGCTCATTGGCTAATAGAAAAGAACCTGCAAAAGAATTTAGTACAACAGTATTTACTAAGAATTGGCATGACTATCTGCTTGTGGACACGAAACACGGAGTTTGCGTTATTCATGCAGAGAGCTGCCATTGTAATAAAAAGAAATAGCGTATGAAGATTAGACAAGCTAAGAAAATAATGAAACAAGTCTATAAAACCAGATATTGGGCTTATAGACTTGGTTATTATCATGGTAAGAAAGATTTAGGGAAGATAGCCGGAGACCACCGTCTTATAAATGCAATTAAGCTAACAAAAAGTAGCTTATGAACATAGGAAATATCAAGTTCAAGGCTAAACTTCTTGACAACGGAGAATGGATAATTGGAAGCTTTGTTGTAATGAAGATTCCTGCACTTAGCAAAACTACTATAGGTATCG
>ERZ1026866.104-NODE-104-length-56550-cov-533.714258_pt1 | contig 56550 bp, 95 predicted proteins | sample MGYA00380163_ERZ1026866 | MGnify/ENA primary metagenome ERZ1026866 (study PRJEB33269, sample SAMEA4719799) | human gut metagenome | biome: human-associated habitat; feature: organic feature; material: feces | place: Cameroon | collected 2013-10 ...
AGTATATTCAGATGACAATACTGTGGTACATGATTCTTGCGGCGATTATGGCAGGATTTGTTGTTGCTTTTGTAGCGATGTACGGTTGGGAGAAGCTATCTGAACTATGGAAGCGATTTGGCAAGGATGTGAAGTAATATGCTTGACATTAATAAGCAGGCTATGAAGTATTCGCTTCAAGGACAGACAGTAACTATCTATGAAAGAGATGATTACGGCAATATCCTTTATGAGGGGTATACCGACACAGAGGGTAACTTCATTCCTTATCTTGATGATGAGGGGAATAAGATACCTAAAATCCTTGAAGAAAAAACAGGTTTTTCAGAGCCAGTTGATTTTAAAGCCAACATATCATTCAGCGGTGGAGAAGCACAAAGCAAGGAATACGGCTTTGATACCGCTGATTTTGACGCTATTTTGCTGACAGATAGGAATATGCTGCCTATTCAGAAAGGCGACCTTATATGGCTTGATAGCAAGCCTACATACACATCTGACAGCCTTGTTGATGAAACATCAGCGGATTTCACGATTGTAGGCATTAAGCTAGCATTGTATTCAACTAAGTATATGCTTAAAGCGGTTGTAAAGTAGGTGCATTATGGCAAGACATACAATTAATATATCCTTGTCTGAAAAGTCTGTAAATGAAGCTATCAGACAGCTACAACAGTACAAGCAGAGTTTACAGTATAAATGTGAACTGCTTGTTGAACGGCTAGCAGAATTAGGCGACAAAGCGGCAATTATAAGTGTTAATGAAAGTCCATTAGGCAGAACAGTAACATTAAGAGTTGACAGAAAGCCTATTCAAGATGGCTACCAAGCTATTTTAATTGCTACCGGTAAAATTGTTGAAGTAGAAGATAGAGAGCCATTTTACACATTGTTAGCGATTGAATTTGGTGCTGGTATTTATTACAACAGCGGCAACGAGAACCCAAAGGCTAATGATTTCGGCTTGGGTGTAGGAACATATCCGGGGCAGATACACGCATTTGAAGATGGCTGGTACTACTTAGGTAATGACAATCAATGGCACTACACACACGGCGTTAAAGCTACAATGCCTATGTATAACGCTACAATGGAGATTATTAATCAGTATAAGCAGATAGCAAGAGAGGTGTTTAGTTAATGGCAAATGCAAACGATTGGGCGATAGACCTCGAGAATACAGTCACAGCACTTGTCAAGTCTACAACCCTAACACAGCTTAAAAAGAAATATCCAAAGATAGTCATAACAAATGAGGGGGAAAGCAGCGGTCAAGCAGTATTCCCGACAGTATACATTCATTTACTGTCAGCAGTTGAACAAGGGCAAACACTTGACGGACAGGCAATTAACGCATTGTTAGCAACATTTCAAGTAGATGTTACCACTAATACAAGTAAGTCTGACTGTCGCAAGGTTATGGCGATAATTACAGATACATTTAAGACAATGAGATTTCAAGGTAACGCAATGCCGGAATTTTCAATCAATAACAAAGTACATAAGAGTACTGCTAGATTCAGAAGAATGATAGCGGCAAATGACAGATTAATGTAACAAAGAGCAGAAATGCTCTTATTTTTTTGCAAATTTTTAGGAGGTAGACAAGGCAATGGCAAGTACAAGTTATAAAGCTAGAGTTATCTACAAGGAGCATAGCGAAGATGGTTTTGCAGGCTCATATAAGTTAATGGTTGCGGCTAAGTCAATTTCAGCACCAGTATCAGCACCTAACACAGTTGAAAGCACAACATTTGAAGATGATTCACAGACATTCTTAATGGGTATCAAAACATCTGACGCTAAGACTTACACAGGAAATCTTGAAAAGGCTTATTTACAGGACTTAATCAAGGCAGAGGGCAAGCAGTTAGATATTATTCAGTTATATGGATCTGACGGATTAGGTGCGGTTGCTAAGTACGCATTTGTCGGACAGGTAACAGCAACACCTAACGATGTTTCTGGTACTGATTCGGTACTTGAAATGACAGTAACAGCAGTTCCTAACACTTCACCTATAGAATGCACAGACAAGCTTCAAGTTGTCGAAGGTGCTGGTGGCACATTCACAGTAACAAAGGTGGGGGAATGATAAGCCAATCGACTAAATCAAAGGCTGTGTCGATTGGTGGCACAAACGCCAAAACAGCCGACTACACATCATATCTTGATGATGTAACAGAATAATTATTTGAAAGGTAGGTGCGGTGTAAAATCCGCACCTTTCCCTATATGGACGATAGGGTGGGAAAGGGTAAAAATTATGATGAATATTAATGTAAACGGAAAAGAATACAAAGTTGAGTTCTCTTTTGGTGCGGCAGAGTGTAAAGAGATAGTGCAGAAAATGTTTTCTGTTGTTAATGGTTCTTACTTACTTGCACAGACAGATAAGAGTGTTGCACAGGCTTCTTTTGACGGATTAGCAAATATGACAGCAGATGTGCCAGAGATTTGCATTTTAGCCATTTATGCAGGTTGTATTGACAATAACCCTGTAACTATAGATGAAGCAAAGGAACTCACTAGGGCATATATTACAGAAAAGAGAAAGACAGATAAGAGTTACGGATATAGAACATTGTTTGAAGAAATCAAGAAAGCGATGGAAGATGATGGTTTTTTCGAGTTGAGCGGAATAACAACGATGTTAGAGGAGATGGCGAACAATGTGGAAGAAGCAACACAGGAACAGAAGAAGCCGACAGTAGTTCCACAAGACCACAAGAAAACTTCCACAAAATAATCTGGGAAGAATACTTTGTCTTAGCCAGTTCACTAGGCATTAGTTATTCAGACTTTCTAAAAATGACACCTAAAAAATTATTACTATACGCAAAAGGCAAAAAGATTGATAGGCAAAATCGAGATGCAGAAATGTATAACTGGTTTTTTGTCTATGCAATACCGGCTATTTCTTGTGGCATTGGTGCGGCATTTAATAAAGATGTACACCTTGAATATCCTAAACAAGCTATTTTATCAGAAAAAACAGAAGAAAGCAAAAAAGATACCAACGATAAAGAGTTACAGCTGATGTTACTCAATGAGCAAAAATGGGCGGCACAGACTGAAAAGAGAGGGCTACCGCCAACAATCCTATAAAAGGGGGTTAAAGCGTGGAATTAGACAGTTTAGAAGTCAAAATTACCGGTACTGCCACTAAAGCTATCAATTCCGTCGATAAACTGATAAATCAGCTTACAAGGCTGTCAACATCACTTGCAACTGTGAATGGTTCATCACTAAACAGCCTTGCGAGTGGTGTTAATCAGTTAGGTTCAGCTATGCAGAACATGAACGCAGGAACAGCAGATTTTACAAGACTTGCTAAGAACATCACAAAGATAGGTTCTGTTGATTCGGTTGCACTAACTAACACAGCTACATCACTTCAAGCTGTCACAAAGGCAGTTGCAAGCATATCAGCTATTCCGCAAAATGCAACACAGGTCACAGAATTTGCAAAGTCACTTGGTAAGCTAGGCAGTAAGAGTATAGAAAATGCCGTTGTAAACATTCCAAAGCTAGGCAATGCTTTAAATGGCTTAATGACAACGCTATCAAGAGCACCAACTGTAAGCCAGAATGTTATTCAAATGACTAACGCATTGGCTAATCTTGCTAGTCAAGGTAGCAAGGTGGGCACTTCTTCAAACTCACTTCAAAAGTCGCTGTATGGCGTTTCTACAAGTGTTAGGACAGCAACTAGAAGCAGTTGGAACTTGGCAAGTGCGATAGGTAAGTTTTATGCCACTTATTTTATGGTAATTCGTGGCAGTAAGAAACTTATAGAAGCCATCAAGTCAACAACAGATTACATTGAAGCGTTCAACTATCAAGCGGTAGCATTTGGCAAGATTGGTTCAGAATGGGATAAAGACTATGAAAAGTACGGATATGATAACGCAACAGCATACGCAGAAAGTTTTAAAAGTAGAGTAAATGATACTCTTGGAAAGTTATCTGGCTTAAAAGTTAATGTTCAAGGTGGATTGCTTGAAGAAAGTGGAACAAAGAACTTAGGACTTAATATACAAGAGATAACGCAGTACGCTTCACAGTTAGCTTCTGTCACTAACTCATTAGGACAGACAGGCGAAGCAACAACGGCAATAACAAAGTCAATGACAATGCTTGCAGGCGATATAAGCTCACTTTTTAACGTGGACTATTCAACAGTAGCACAGAACTTACAAAGCGGCTTAATCGGTCAATCAAGGGCATTGTATAAATATGGTATTGATATTACTAATGCTACATTAGCGACATATGCTTATAACTTAGGTATTTCTAAGTCTGTATCAGAAATGACACAGATGGAAAAACAACAGTTAAGAGTGTTAGCAATATTAGACCAAAGTAAAGTATCTTGGGGCGATTTAGCTAATACGATTAACAGCCCAGCAAACATGTTACGCCAGTTCAGTAACAATATGAAAGAGGTAGGAATGGTAGCAGGACAGCTATTTATCCCGATTCTTTCAAAGGTTATGCCAATAGTAAACGGAGTAACTATTGCAATCAAAAGATTATTAGTCAACCTTGCTTCTTTAATGGGCGTTAAGATTGACTTTGAGAGCTTCGGACAAAGTGGTTATAAAGACACATCAGATGGCTTAGAAGATATTTCAGACGGCTACAAAGATGTAGCTGATTCAGCTAAGAAAGCTACATTATCTCTTATGGGATTTGATGAAATTAATAAATTACAGGATGATACAAGCTCAAGCAAGGGTTCAAGTGGCGGCGGCGGTAGCACTATTGATTTGACAGACGATATTACTAAGGCGGCGGCTGATTATGAAGCGGCATGGAATAAAGCATTTGCCAATATGGAAAATTCGGCGGTTGCTTGGGCTGATAAGATAGATAAGGCACTAGAACCTGTTAGGAAGATATTTAAAGATTTTGCAATTGGGGATTTTTATGCAGCAGGACAAGATACATCTAACCTCGTGGCAGGAATTTTTAATTGGTTTGCAAAGGCTATAGATGATGTTCCTTGGTATACAATTGGACATAATATAGGAGAGTATTTAGCTGGACTTAATTGGCTTGAAATATTTTCAAGCCTTGGCAATGTGTTATGGCAAGCCATTAAAGCAGCTATCGAATTATGGAGTGGTTCATTTACGGCAGCACCAATTGAAACGACCTTAATAACGGCTATAGCGGCATTGAAATTTACAGGCTTAGGAAGTGTTTTGAAAAAGAAACTTGTTACAGTAATAGGAACAAGTATTAAAGGTGCTTTAAAATCATTCGGAACAGGCAGTATAATATCAGGAATAGGTGGATTACTTACAACAGATATAGGCACTATTATAGGAGCAGGAACAGCAACAGAAATAGGTTTAACTATAGGCGCAGGAATAGTAGGTGGAATAGTAGCTGCTATTGCTGGATTTAATTTAGGTAATTGGCTCAATGAAAAATTAACAGGCGAGAAAATAGATATGTCAATGTTTGACCAAATAGCATATCTTATAAAAGCACCATTTGAAGATTTACCTAGCTTTATTGACGGAGTGATAGAAACTATCACATTTGGACATAAAGATGATATAGCAAATTGGTGGACTGCAAGTGTTGCGCCGTGGTTTACTAAGGAGAAATGGGGAGAACTGGGAGACAACATAAAAACATCTTTAAGCGAAAAATGGAACAGTTTTTCAGATTGGTGGAGCAATACAGCTATTGTTAGCTGGTGGAATAATAATGTTGCACCGTGGTTTGAAAAAGATACATGGGTTGACGCTGTTGACGGAATGAAAATAGGAATACAAGAAAAATGGGATTCAATCGTTGGTTGGTGGAACAGTCTTGCAATTGTTTCTTGGTGGAGTAACGATGTAAAGCCATGGTTTACTAAGGAGAAATGGGAAAACTTAGCTGACGGAATTAAAAAAGGTATTCAAGGGAAGTGGGATGATATTGTAGATTGGTGGGATAGCAAACCAGCACTTCAACGCATTTCTGTGGCTATCGAAGATTTCAAAGCTAAGATACAGAACGCTTGGAACAGCTTTAAGCAGTGGTGGAATGATTTAGGACTTGAATTTCCACACATTGATACACCACACTTTAAGATTGACGGAGAATTTAGTCTTGCACCGCCTAAAGTACCAAAAGTCAGTATTGATTGGTATGCAAACGGCGGATTTCCAGGCAAAGGACAATTGTTTGTCGCAAATGAAGTTGGACCAGAAATGGTTGGTACTATGGACGGAAGAACAGCGGTAGCCAATCAGCAGGAAATCACAACAGGTATTGCCAACGCAGTTTATCCAGCGGTTTACAATGCAGTTGTAGCGGCTATGTCAGAAGCTAACAATAATGTAAATATAACATTACAAGGTGACGCAGATAAGCTGTTTACAATGGTACAAGATAAAGCTAATAACTATACTAATATGACAGGGCAAGCAGCCTTTCCGTATTGATAAGATAAAAGTATTGTGTTATTCTTTTACTATATATAAAAAGCAAAGGGGTAACGCAATATGGGAGATAAGAAACAGAAAAAGAAAGATAGTAAACTTAGCATAGTGGCAGCGGTTATGGCACTTTTTACTTTTACAATTCCAGTAGCACTTATATTAGCTATTGTGGATTTGACTAAAAGCAAAGGGAATAGATCACAAAGGCATTTAGGTTCTTATTTTGCAATTATATTTTCGATATTAATGTTAATAGTAGTAATTGACAGAAATGGAAATAATAACAATGCAGACGGCATAAATGTTACTAAACAAGCTGCTACAACAGAACAGAACACAGATACAGTTACATATGATAATACAACGCTTAAATATCTTAAGCATGATGTAATTACAGATAGCAATGGCAGAGAAGTTCTTGCCGTTTATTTTGACTTTGCAAACAATTCAGAAGATAACACAGCCTTTGCATATAATTATAATGTTACATGTTTTCAGAACGGCAAAGAACTTGACTATCCGTTAGTTAGTTTTGACATTGACGAATACAATAATATTGCAAGAGAATTACAGACAGGTACAAATATTACAGTTGCAAGGATATATATACTAGAAGATAAAAGTAATGTTGATTTAGAAGTAACGCCACTGGGAGACAATAAAAAACTTATGAAATTAACATTAGAATTACAATAGAGGAAATATGTATGTCAGTGAAAAAAGAACTAAACGAAATGTTAGAAGCAATAGGAGTAAAGAAGAACCGACAACCACAAATTCAACACCCACTAAATCCTAACTTTAAAGGTGTATACAGAGCAACAGAAAACGGATTGGTTGAGGTATATTGTCCAAGATGTAGTAGTTGGGATTGTTCTCACACGCAGATTACAACAACTGTACCGCAGAAATCCAAAACAAGATATACTGTTAATCTGAATCCTTTAAGACTGTTTACACTGGTTAATAAGAAAGAGAAGATTAAGCAACAGGGCGGAACTTATTCACAACATAGGTTTGTGTGTAACAGATGTGGGCTGATTTTTTGGTAAACAAAAGGCTGCCAGCCCGACAACTGACAGCCAAAAGTAACAATACCGCTTAAACAAGCAGTACAGATATTATATAACACTAATTGAATTAATGCAATAGAAATATTAAGGAATGTATCAGAAATGGTGCATTCCTTTTTTAATGCCTTGAAAGGGGTGGTTTGATTGATTGACGCAGTTGTGATTGAGGGGGTTAGATTCCCAGTAGCATATAACGGCTACACATACAGCAGAAATAAGATATGGTCTAAAAATACAGGAAGAAATGACTACGGCGAAATGGTAGGCACAATCGTGGATATCAAAGACAAAGTAGAACTTCAATTACCGCCACTAACAGGTGAGCAAGCACTATTGCTTGATAATGTAGTAAGCGACGTAGATAACCCATTTCCAACGGCACAAGTCTTATTCTTAGGTGGCACACAAAAGGAAATGACAATATACACGGGAGATGTGACATATCCGTACCTTACAAGGGCAAAGAATGAGGATGGACTAATAGTCGGAGCAAAATTAAGTTTAATTCAAAAATAAAGGAGAGTTCCACATGAAACTTAAAACAAGTGAGTTAATAGACAGATTTCAGAGTTTGAGCAACATATCACATGACAAGACCACAGGCAGAATTGCTATGGCTGTTATGTGCAATATTAAGGCGTTAGAAGAGCTGTACAAGGCAACATTACAGACCATAGAAGATACTAAGGTCAAGTATGCAGATAAGGACGACAGCGGCAATCCAGTTATCAACGATAATCAGTATCAGATTACATCAGAGAACTTAAAGAAGTTACAGGAAGAATTGCAAGAAATCAATGAACAAGAGATTGAAGTGCCTGACATGACAATGCTTCCTATGGACGCATTCGATAAATGCGAAGAAATTACACCAGCTAAATTATACTCAATTGAGTTTATGATAAGCCATTAATTAATCAATAAAGGCGGTGTAGAATGAAGATATTAGACACAGCTATGACGGAAATTGTTAGGGGAAATAGTGCAAGATACTATTCCAAGTATGTTGTTGATGGGAAAGAACATACTGAAACACTTAACAATTTCAAGTTTCAAAACATAATAAATCCCAATAATGAAATTACGATAGGTAACACTTGTGCAAGCAGTGTTACCTTTTCTATTTATATGCCAGCAATAAGCCTTGAAAATAAGGAAATTGCAATATTTGAGGGCGTTAAGGTTGGCAAAGAAATTAACTATATTAAGTTGGGAATATTTACAGTTACTAAGCAGACAAGTGACGGAGAATACACAAGCTACGAAGCATACGACAGAATGTACAAGGCTGATATGCCTTATTTCTCTGATATGACATTCCCAAGCACGGATAAGGATATTCTTAATGAGATATGCGGTAAGTTAGGCATATCTTTAGCAACGAATATAGCTACAGAACACACTATTAGTGATAAGCCAGAGGGTTACACCTATAGAGAAATTATCGGTTATATGGCTATGTTGCAAGGCTGTAACGCGGTAATTAATTCTGACGGAAACCTTGAATTAAGGTGGTATAAAGATAGCGGCTATGTACTTGATGGACATAAGTATTATCAGCAAGGCGTTACATTCACAACGAGTAAAGATTTTATCATACAAAAACTGACATGTAATAATACCAAGAGTGGTTCCACAGAACAAAGCGAGATTACTTCTGGTGACGGAGCGACAGGACTTAGTTTTGCCAATCCATTTATGACGCAGGCAATTCTTGATGAAGTCTATAAAAAGATAGGTGGTTTTACATTTAGACCGCTTACAGTTAAGTTTGTCGGTGATTACCGGTTAGAAGTTGGTGACATTATAACTGTCAACAAGGGCGGTGTTGATTACAAAGTGCCTATAATGCAGATTACGCACGAATGTGACGGCGGCTTAATGGATACAGTTACATCTATAGGTCAATCTGACACGGAGAATACAAGCGTTGCTTCTGGTCCTATTACTAAGCAGATGGAACGGTACTATGCCGACTTGATACTTGTAAATAAAGCGCTTATTAATAAACTATCTGTTGATGAAGCTGATATCAGATACGCAAGCATTGAAACCTTAAAGGCTGTTAATGCTGATATTGATAACCTTAAAACAAATAAATTAGATGCAACATATGCAGATATCATTAATGCTAATGTGGAAAGTCTTAAGGCTGTTAATGCGGATATTGCAAACCTTAAAGTAGACTATGAGAAAGTTGGCATACTTGACGCAAATGTAGCTGATATCAAGACATTAATATTCGGTTCAGCAACAGGAACAACAATAACAACGGATTTCTCTAATTCTGTTATTGCTGTTTTGGGAGAAGCGCAGATTAAGTCAGCAATGATTGATAGTCTTGACGCAAGCAAAATCACAGCACTTGACATTAATACTACTAATGTACTTGTTCACAGCGAAGATGGCAAGTCACAGTGGAAAGACAATACAATTCAAATATCTGACAGCAATAGGGTTAGGGTTCAGATAGGTAAAGACGCTAATTCAGATTACAACATGTATATCTGGGATAAATCAGGCAATTTGATGTTTGACGCTATTGGATTAACAGACAAAGGTATTCAACGACAGGTTATCCGTGATGATATGGTTAAGGATAATGCTGATATTGCCGCAAGCAAGTTGAATATAGAATCGCTGTTCAATGTTATCAACAATGATGGTTCACACACGCTTAATTCAACGAAGATATATGTTGATAGTGAACAGCAAACCCTTGATAGCGTATTTAAGAGTATTCAGACAACCGTTGGCGGCAATTCTACATTATGGGGTTCGGCTATTAAGCAATCTAAAGATTTTATTGACCAGAAGCTATGGTGGACTGATATTCGTAATGGAGAATCCATCGAAAGCAAATTCAATACAGTTACAAGTACGCTTGATAGCTTCGGTGTGCAAATAGGAGATGTTTACAAGCAACTCAACGATGATTTCAAGGTATATCAGGTGACATACGAGCCGACTAAGGATAATTATCCAGCTAATGAGTGGAGTGTACCTATATATCCAAGCGATGATAGATACCCTAGTGATAGCACATGGGAATACACAGAAGCAGAATATGATAATTATGTAGGCATTATAGCGTATTGGGAAGCACAGAACAGAGCGTGGCGTTGGATTAAAAAAATAGACGGAACGCACGGTTGGAAAGAAATATCTTCAACTGAAATCGCTTATCTTCTTAATCAAAATGCCGCGTTAAAGGTGAACCTTAATACAATCAGTTCTGAATTAAGTAAGACACAGATTGATATAAGAGACAATTATAGCACCACTGTACAAGTTAATAATGCTATTACACAGGCAATAACCAAGGAAAGCAATAGTATAAAGTTGGAAGTCTCTAATAATTACGCTACAAAGAAGAGCCTTGAAGGTTATGCTACAACAGCAAGTCTTGACCTTTATATTAAGAAAGACCCAACGACAGGAGAACTTAAATCTGCAATTGAAGCTATTGCAGATGATATTACACTTAATGCAAGTGGAACAATTAATATTAGTGGTAATAAGTCTGTTAATATTAACGGGAATCTGTTCACGCTTACATCTACTAATACTACTATTTCAGCAGATGGTTCGATAGACTGTAAGAAGCTAAAAGCTGTTGATGCTGATTTAGAAGGCACATTTAAAAATGTAAATGTAACTGACGGAGGTATTACAATGACCACTACTATTATTGGTGGTGAATACCTTATAAAAAGCAGTACAGGTGCATTTTTACAGATACAAGGACACTACATTGAAATGTCAAATGATGATGGTTCAGGAACGAACTGGATATTAAGTAGAAGCGAATGTGTTTTTAATGACTATTTAAATGTTAAGCTATATCACCCTTCACTTAAAAACTATATGCGACCTGCTTTGTCTATGAGCAATCCAGTAACATTTGATTGGAGCGGAAGCGTTTTAACTATATATGTTGACGATGTAGCTGTCGCTACATGGGATTGGGCACAAAAAAATTGGTATTAAATCTGCACAGCGGTAGAAAGGAAAACAATATGTTAAGTATAACAAAGACAACAAACTTAAGCGGAACATCAGTGATTAATGGTCAATCAGCCATGACAATGTATGCGGCTGTACCAGAAACAGGTTCATTGACAATTAGTCAGACAATCACTAACAAGGAATTATACCTTACAAATCAGACACAATGTGATAATGATTATGAGAATTTCAAGGCAGAAGTTAATAAGCTGTTAAAGAATGAACAGCAGACAGTTGATTTGAATACAGCAGATACAATAACAGAGTAAATCATCAGAGAGTGTAGGTTTAAACCCACACTCTTATTTTTTAGGAGGTAAATTATGAGCTTAACTGGATTTCTTTCGTACAGCCGTGTAAACTGGCAACAATCGCCAAGCAAAAGTACTCCCTGGAATGCAACAAACTTAAATATAATGGACGCAGGTATTAAGAATAACAATGATATGATTAGTAATCTTCGTGATGAAGTTACGCAACTAAACAGTAATATTGACGTTAAAAACTCTTTTTGCAAAAATATTGCAAGTGTAGATGGTACTCTTGAAGGTTATGGCTATAATTATTGCTATTATAATAAATCTACCAAAACAGGGATTTTATACTATGCCTCCAAAATTGAAACACAAGATTCTACACAGAATAATTTTACAGGATATTATGACATAGAAACAGTTCTTGAAAATATGGGTATTACTAACTTTAATAAAATATTGGAAAGCAATTATATTCCTTATGATGCCACAGGTGTAGTTCGAGCAAAGTTGATAGGCTATGGAACAACATTGTTATATAGCTCTGCAAGCCAGCATTATGCTTTTGCTCGATATTATACAAAAGATGGTAATAAAGGAGCATGGGCTACAAGCGAATTCCAAAAGGGTGATTATATTACAGGCTCACTTATATTTAGTTAAGTTTCAGATACTGCCTTAGTAATTGCACCGGTGCATTTAATATTATTGCAGTTTAGTCGCGGAATGAGCAATTAGTAAGGTTGGCAGTGCCGCATAACATTAACAATATAATATTCGCAATCAAGCACCCCAGCGGAAACACTGGGGTGCTTTTTTGATACACATTTTTCTAAATTTAGGAGGTAAATTCATGAGTAAATTATTCGGAATTGACACATCAAGGTGGCAGGGAGACTTTGATTTTAAAAGTGCAAAAGATAATGAGGGTGTAGATTTTGCCATTATCAAGGCAGGTGGTGCTGATGATGGTTTATACGAAGATAGAGAGTTTGAGAACAGCTATAACAAGTTGGAAAGTGCAGGAATCCACAAAGGAGCTTATTTCTTCGGTAACGCATTAAGCACTGATGAAGCTGTAAATGAAGCTCGATATTTTGCACAGCTTTTAGCAGGCAAATCATTCTGTTACCCAGTGTTCTATGATGTTGAAGCAGGCATGGTTACTGGCAACGACCTTACAGACATTATTATGGCGTTTCTTGATGAAATGAGAAATGCAGGATATAAGAATGTCGGATTATACTCATATGAGAACTGCATTAACAATTATGTAGATATTTCAAGAGTAAAAGAAGCTGGTTACGCTGTGTGGGTTGCTAAGTATTCTAGCAATAACCCTAACATCGCTGTTGATTATGATATGTGGCAGTTCGGTGGAAGTGTTAATTATCTTAGAGACACACAGATTAACGGACAGACAGTAGACCAGAACTATTGTTACACTGATTATTGCACAGACCATGTCGTTGAAGAAATCACAGTGCCAGACTATGAGCCAGTACCAGACACTAAATACCATAAGGGCGATACAGTTAAGGTTATTAACGCTATCCAGTACGATAATGGCGAGCAATTCAGCACTTACTATGATGAGTACAGCGTTTTATCAGCCAGTGGCAGAAGAGTTGTTATCGGTGTTGACGGCGTAACTACTGCTGCTATTGACGAGGATAACATCAGCCTTGTTAAGTGCATTTATGACAATGACAATGATATCAACACAGATACAGTAAATCGCGGCGACGGTAAGAAAGTCAGAGTGCTTGATAACATTGATTATGACGGCGTGAGATTTGCGACATATTATGATGAATATGATGTAATTGAAGAGAGCGGAGACAGAATTGTTATAGGTATCGGCACAACAATCACAGCCGCTGTTAATATCGCTAATCTTGAATTTGTTGGCGGTGCAAGCTCTGATGATACGCCTACAGATATCCCATTTAGCGAAGATATTGAAGAGGGTAGCACAGTGAGATTTGTTGGCGACACTGATTATGACGGTACACCTATTAAGGCTTGGTATGACGAGTATACAGTATCAGAAAGAAGTGGAGACAGAGTTGTGCTTGTGCATGACGGAGAATTATTCGCAGCGGTCAATGTAGCTGATTGCGAATTAGTCTAACTTTAATAAAAATACCGGGAGTGCAATGCTCCCGGTAATATTTTAATTATTCAAATCTATCATAACAGCTATAACAGCAGGAATGGTTGTTATTGTTCCGTTTGTTTTCTTAAATTCCATACCATCTTCAAGAAGTGTTCCGTACATTGTCACATTATCACCAACGAGCAAATTATAATCAAAATCATCTCTATAATATGTCAAAACAACAATATTGTCATTATCACCATTAACAGCTAAATAATAGCAAGCGACATATTCACTGGATTCTTCGCCAGTATGCGTATTTCCGTCTTTATCTTCGACTTCCCCATCATACTTTAATTCTGCTACAATATTGCCTGTCAGCTTGAATTCTTTATCAATATACTTATTAGGTGTACGCTTGAGCATTTCAACAGTTATATCATCAGGGTATACACTCTTGTCTCTTGATAATAATGTTTCTTGTTCTGTCTGGACTTCACTGACACTTTCAACATTACTATCAGAAGCACCATTTTGGCACGCTACAAGGCTCAATAAGCACATAACAAGCATAATGCTTACAATTCTCTTTTTCATAGGCAAATCCCCCTTAAATTTAATTTTACTAATCATATCACAATGTGCATAATTTGTCGAATGTTGTCGAAACTTGCGATATCTTTAAGTTGATTTTTACATTATCAGTATTTATAATAATAATTGTCCGAGAGAGTTCGGGCAGAATCTTCAAGTTTCGGCTAGGTGGCACTGTTTGATTGGCGTTGGCAGTGTCACCGCTGAAAACTGTTAATCTACTGGGGGTAGGTTGACATGCAAGAACAAATGTTCTATAATAACACCATCGCTACCAGCGTTATATCGTGCAATAAGGGGGATATATGGAGAATGAGGAATATAAACAAAAGATTATCGGATTAATAAAAAATTGTAATAGTAACAATTTTTTGAAATTTGTATATGAATTAATTTTATCTTTCAAAAAGAAATGGGGCGTTTAACGCCCCTCTTTCTCATACCAATAGGCTATATTGTCAAATATAGTTTGTTGGTGTTCTTTATTGAGTTTTATCAATTTCTTAACACTATCTAACAATTCTTTATCTGACATTAAGTCGGGAATGATATCAACATTATCAGTAGATAAATTATCTTCCCACCCCATTAAATATGATGGAGAAATATCAAGAATCTGTGCAGCAATCTGAATTTTATCACTTGGAATGTTTGTTACTGCATTGTTTTCATACTTATATAATGTCTGCTTAGAAACGCCCATTCTCTTAGCTAACTCTACTTGTGACATTTTATTAAGCTCTCTTTGCTCCTTAATTCTGTCTCCAACAGTTTTAATCATTAGTGTTTCCTCCTTTCCTATTGGTAACTTGATTATAGCACAAAAAAGTTACAAGTCAAGAAAAAAATAACTTGACAAGTTACTTTTGCGGTGTATAATAAGAGTAACTTCAAAAGTTACGAAGTTAGAAAGGAGATGAGATAATGGTTGATACAAATAAACTTCGTGGGATTATTGCTGAAAACGGAAAAACGCAGACAGAAGTTGCACAAATGATAGGCGTAACGCCCAAGACCTTCTATCTGCGAATGCACAAGGGCGTTTTTGGCAGTAACGAGATTCAGATTATGATTGATAATTTGAATATTGAAAATCCTATGGAGATTTTTTTTGCAAAGAAAGTAACTTCATAAGTTACTAGGAAGGAGTAGGAATGACAGGACCTTTTTCTATAAGTGGAGATGATGAGGAACGGACACTAAGAGATTATGTTGAATGGTTTGCGCTTGGACTTGCCTACAATGCGGTAAATGGTGAGAAAAACGAAGCATTACAAAGTGAATGCAAAATACTCGATTCTCTCACCAACGCATTGAACGCTATAAAGCTTTAACGAAAAGGATTAGATATAACTTCTACCTTAGCTGGTTTGTTATCAATAGTAGACATAAATTCATCATAGTATTTGCGGTACTCAATTTTGAATTGTTCAACACTGTCTTGATAACCCAATAACTTAGCAATAGCGTATCGGTCAGCAAGTTGCTTGCTATCCATATTTTTCACCTCTTTTCTATTAGGATAAGAGGATTATAGCACAAACGGATTAGAATTTTTGATATTGATGCAATAGAAAAGTGATGGTAGCGGTAAATAGTTACAAACTTTTATTCAAACATCATTAGTTCTTTTTGACAGGAATAGCGTCCTGTTCGTATCAAGTGTGAATTACCTACCGATTGGCAGTTTTGTCTTTAGCGTATTTATTTAATTCTATTGATATAGAAATAAGAGTATACAGGGTGCAGAAGTCTAAACCACAGAAGTATGAGCCGACCACTGATATACACAATGCTATGACAGTATCCATACAATCTCCTTTCGGAAAGTGTCTACCATCACTTTTCTATTGTATCAATAAATATAAAGTTCTACAAGTTACAGCAGATAGGAATGAGCAAAATCGCTCAAATGCACCTTAAAAGGTCAAAATATATCACACATTATTTAGAAAGGAATGTTTATGGAGCTACAGATTTTTAGCAATTCAGAGTTTGGGGAAATCCGAACTATTACTAAAGATAATGAGCCTATGTTTTGTCTGGCTGATGTATGCAAAGCATTGGAAATATCAAATGTAGGAAATGTTAAGCAGAGGTTATCTGAAAAGGGTATCCATACTGCGGACACCCTTACAAAGGGCGGAATGCAGAAAATGACATTTATTAGCGAGGCTAATCTTTACAAGACAATCTTTCAGAGCCGTAAAGAAAGTGCAGAGAGATTTACAGAATGGGTTACATCAGAAGTGCTTCCATCAATCAGAAAGAATGGCGGCTACATAGCAGGGCAGGAAACAATGTCTGATGAAGAACTCATGGCAAAGGCACTTCTTGTAGCCAATAACAAGATAGCTGAAAGAGATAAGATAATCGAACAGAAGCAGGCAAGAATTGAACAGATGAAACCTAAAGAGATTTTTGCAGACGCAGTAGCAACAAGCCATACATCAATTCTTGTTGGAGATTTAGCAAAGTTGATTTGTCAGAATGGTGTGCAAATCGGGCAGAAGCGATTATTTGTATGGTTAAGAGATAAGGGCTATCTGATTAAGAGTGGCAGTTCTTACAATATGCCGACGCAGAGGTACATTGAGCAGGGGCTATTTGAAATCAAGGAAAGCAACCTTGTTAATCCAGATGGAAGCGTAAGAATTACACGCACGCCAAAGGTAACAGGCAAAGGACAGGTTTACTTTGTTAATAAGTTCTTGAAAGGAGATAACAGTGTTTCCATTTGATGATTTATTAACTTTTGATGAAATACAGGGCATTACAAAACATGAAAGCAAGAGAGTTATTGCTGTTACAGGCGGCATAAGTGACAAAGGCTTAATCAATGAAGTCTGCATGGATATATACGCGCAGGTAGAACGCGAAGTCGGGTGTCGTTTTAGTTGCATTAAGCGTGATGATTTAGCAGATGTGCATGAGTTCATTGATTCTTACGAACCGCCATTGTGCCTAATGAAAAGGATAAAAGAATATGAAAGAAAAGATAATTAACATATCCGCAACACTGGCAGGAATTAGCCTTATAGCGTTGATTCTAAGACCGGTACAACCGCAAGCTAAGATTAATCAGCAGAGTGCAGTGTTAAGTGAATGCTACAACTCACATGTTGATTATAAGGTTGAAACTGGAGAGATAAGTGTTGATGAATATGAGTTATCGCTCATGGCACATTTACTGATGGGCGAATGCGGAGCGACATGTAACGATGATGAAATGCTATATCTTGCAGGAGCCGTTGTTTTGAATCGGGTACAAAGTGAGTATTTCCCTAACAGCATTGAAGAAGTTATTTATCAGCCAGGGCAATATCAATGTACAGAACTTAAAAACAGTGGATTCTATAAAGAACCGACAGAAAGGTGTTGGAGAATAGCAGAAGAATTATTAATAAGCGGATATGACATACCTAGCAATGTGTTGTATCAAGCTGAATTTAAGCAAGGTAGCGGTGTTTATAAGAAAGTGCAGAACATGTACTTTTGCTACAAGTAAGGAGTGTTTATGGAGAAAAGAATAAGAGAAGAATTATTCAACTTAGGTATTCTTTCTAACAGAAAAGGTTATGCATACATCGTTGATATTATGAGCAATCTTGATTCTGCATTAGCAATAGATGGCGAGATTAAGAAAGTTGCCGAGAAATACGGCAAAAGTAAGGATTCTATTGGAAGTGCAGTAAGAAATGCTGTTAAGACAGCAAATCATAGCCTTGAGGTATGGAAGAATTACGATTGCTTAACAACAAAAGGATTTCTTACAACAATGTATTACAGAACCAGAGAGGAGAGTGCCAATGAGTAGCATAAAAAGAATCATTAAGTTGAATAGAAGCAGGCAGAGAGCCATGAGAGAAAAGGATTTTAGAAAGTTCTATACTTTCAGCTGCAAAATCCATCTGATTGAAAGAATGGATAAAGTACCGATAGGAAGTTACATATTAAAGTAAGGAGAGAAAGAAATGGAAAATGCAATTAATAACAACAATATCACATTAGCAGGAGTAGTTGAGAGAGAGCCAGAATATTCACATGAAGTACTTGGTGAAGGGTTTTACATCTTCATGCTCAAGTGTTCAAGAACAAGCGGTAACAAGGATACATTACCAGTAATGATATCGGACAGACTTGTTGATATCAAAGAAATCAAGGTAGGACAGGTTGTCACAGTTTTAGGGCAGATAAGGAGCTTCAACCGGCATGTTGATGATGTGAAGTGCAAGCTGATTTTATCGGTATTTGCAAGAGAACTTGAAATACTGGCACAGGACGTAACCGAACTACCGTTTGAGGAAAATATTAATACAGTTATACTTGATGGTTTCGTATGCAAACCGCCTGTATATAGATGTACTCCAAAGGGCAGAGAGATTGCAGATATCTTAGTAGCAGTAAACAGACCATATGGCAAATCAGATTACATACCATGTATAGCATGGGGAAGAAATGCAAGATTTGCGGGTGGACTTGAAGTTGGAGAACACATTCAGATCCAGGGAAGATTCCAGAGCCGTGAGTACACTAAGAAGATAAGCGACAATGAGATTGAGACAAGGGTTGCTTATGAAGTATCAGTAAGCAAGATTGATTACGCAGAGGAGGGCGAAGCTAATGCATAGTGATATTACAGTTAGAGATTTAGCAAGTATGGCTATTGATGAAGATGTAACATGCCAGATATGGACACCACAATACGGAACAGTATTTAACGGTTCGTTTGAGGAAGCTAAGTATTCAGCCTATGCGGATAGGGAAATTGATAACTTTCAAGTTGAAGATGGCGTATTTGTTATGAATATATGATAAGGAAAGGATATTGTTTATGGAAAGAGCAGTTTTAAAAAAGGTAGTTCTTGAAAACTTTATGTGCTATGCACACGCGGAATTTGACTTCTATGCCATTACAAAGATTATGGCTAAGAATGGCAAGGGTAAGTCAACTATTGCCACAGCTTATTTATGGTGCTTGTTTAACTGTGATTATGAATTAAAGGATAATCCGGTTGTCAGACGAGAGGTTGACGGAAAATCCGTTGATGATATGAACACAAGTGTTGAACTTACACTTGATGTTGATGGAAAAGAAATAACTATGAAGAAAGTACAGAAGCGTACTTACAGCAAGGACGGCAGTTCATACAAGGATGATAACAAGTACTTTGTAAATGATGTGCCTAAGACTTTAAAGGATTTCAATACATACCTTGATGTTGATATGAATGTGTTTAAGATGTGCAGTAATGTGAACGCATTTCTTAATCAGAAACCGGCTGAAATGCGTGAGTACTTATTCGGTCTTGTAGGAGATGTTACAGACCTTGATATAGCTTCACAGAAAGCTGAATTAGCCGAGTTAGTTCCTTTGCTTAATAAGTATACAGTTGAAGAATTATCCGCTATGAATAAGGCTACAAAGACCAAGATTACAAAGGATTTGCCTATTCTTGACGGACAGATTAAGGAAAAGGAAAGAGATATTCAGCTTAAACAGGCTATTGAAGTATCTGACCTTGAATTACAAAAGAACAGCCTTAAAGAACAGATTGCTGATTGCGTGGCAAAGCAGACAGACAATGACAAGCTGATGGCTGAATATGACAAGGCTAGTTCGGATATTCTTAATTTGAAATTTGAGCTTAGTGATATGTCACGCAAAGCTAATGAGGATAATGTTAAGGCTAGGAGAAATCTTGAATCGCAGATTAGTAACCTTAATTACGTGATTGAGGATGGCAAGAAGTCAATCAAAGGCATAAGTGACTTTATCAGAACTTGCAATAATCAGTTAATAAGTTATCAGAAAGACCTTGAAGATAGCAGGGTCAAATGGAAAGCTGAAAAAGAACGTGCATTTGACGAGAATAGTCTTATTTGTCCTTATTGCAAACAGGAATATCCGGAAGATAAGAAAGAGGAGTTAAAGGCAGATTTCAAGGCACATAAAGAAGCTGAACTTAACAGAATTGCTGATGAGGGTAATTTAGTTAAAATGGCATTTGATACAGCAAGAAATAGCCTGTCAGATAATGAAGTTGAATTAAATAATAGAAAGCAGAGATTAGAAGAGCATTTATCTGATTTGGCAGACCTTGAAAAACAGTTATCAGAACTTCCACAGGAGATTGATGTATCAGCCACAGAAGAATACAAGACACTTGAACAGCAGATAGCTGAAAAGGAAGAAGCTATGCACAAAGCTAACGATATTTCAGCGGTTAAGGCAGAATTAAAGGCGCAGGAAACAGCTTTAAGGCAGCAGTTATCAGAATGTGAAGCCGATATTGCAAAATCCGATACGGCAGCAGATGAACAGCGACTTGAAGAATTAAGGCAGGCAAAGATTAATTCTGAACAGAATAAGGCTAATGCCGAGAAGATTCTTGATTTGCTTGATGAACTGGATAAGGCAAAGAATGAAGCCTTGACAGAAGCAGTAAACAGCCATTTCGGCTTAGTTAAGTGGCAGTTGTTTGAATATGCTAAGAATGGCAATTACAAGAGTTGTTGCATACCTACTGTTGACGGAAAGAGCATTTTAACCACTATGAGTAACAAGGGTAACAGAATTTTAGGCAGGGTTGATATTTGCAATTCTATTCAGAAGATTAGTGGCATATCAGTACCTATTATTCTTGATGATTCTGAAAGCCTTGACGAACAGAATCAGAAGAAAGCTGCTGAAATGGTAGATAGCCAGTTGATTATGCTGATTGTTAATGATAGTGAGAAATTAGAGATTTTGGAGGGGTGATATGCAAGGCGAAGATACTTATGTACTTACAGTAAGTAATAAAGAAGCAGAAGTTATTAAGCAGTTTGTTTCAGCAATGGAGAAAGTTACTATTGGCATAGATAATGATGATGTTTGGGACATTATGGAAACTATCGCAAACAGGAGAACTTCTGTGAATGTAGCAGGCTTAATGATTGTATATGAAGAAAGTGAGGTATAGAAATGGTTATCAAAACAAAGAGATTTTGTGTAAATGGTAAGTTATGCAAGGTGGAACTTAAGAAAGAGGGCACTGATTACCTTGTGGTAGTTGATGGCAAGGTACAGGAAAAGACTCCAAACGAGTTGTATGCGGTGCAGAAATTTAACAAGATTTAAGAAAGTGAGGAATAATTATGGCGGAGAATACAGCAGTTGCAGAAAAGAAAGCATTTACCACTTCTTTAAGCGAGTGGAGCAATACAATGACAGAACTTATCATCAATGATTATAAGGCTGTTGGAATGGACATGGACGATTATGCAAAAGAGTGTGCTATGGAAGCTATGACAAGCATATTTAATCTTGTTAAGAGCAATCCTAAGGTTAATATGTGTAGCCTTGATACAAGCAATTTGAGAGGCATTGTTAAGCGTTGCGCAAGCCTTAAACTTAACGCAAGTGCATATCCGAGAGAATGTTACTTCCAGTTGCGGAATGTGAACATCGGGAAAGATGCCGACGGAAAAGAAATTTGGCAGCAGCAAGTTGAAATGGGCATCGAGGGAAGCGGTTATGATTCTTTGCTCGCCAACTATGGAAAAGATGTTAAACAGGTATATCCGTATTGGGTAATTAAAGAGGGCGACAAGTACATACCGCCTAAGCATAAAGGACTTACAGTTACAGAGCCAGAGTGGGAAGAAAACGGATTATCTGATAAGGCGGTAAGAGTTGTATATCCTGTTAAGTTGTTAGACGGAACAGTAACATATCTTTCTGCTGATAGAGATAGCGTTAAGGTAAACCTCTTATCTCACGTAAAGCAGAATATGTTGAATGCTACATTTGGAATTATTACAGGTACTAAAAAACAGTATGGGAAAGAAGTTGCAAGAACTAGATATGATGCAACACCGGAAGAAAAGGCAAAAATTAAAGAGAGAAAGGAAGAAGTTCTCAATGCCTTAAGAGCATGCAAGACAGTAGATGAAATGCTCGAATGTGAGCTTGCAAGACCTTTTATAAGCGGTGCTTGGCTTGATACTCCGGAGAGCATGATACAGAGAAAAATGTGTAACAATGCGACAAGGAAATACCCTAAGAATTATGACCCTATGGCACGACAGGCACAGGTTGAAATGGATGAGGTATATCAGGTTACACAGGCCGAAATTGCCGAAAATGCTAATACTGTTGAGTTTATAGAAGATAAGGCAGATGTAGTTGACGCCACGGCAGCAGAAGTAACCGAAGAACAGGCAGAAGATAGCACATTACCACCATTCATGCAGAGTGAGGAGGATTAAGTAATGCATCGACACGACTGGTTTAAGATTTGTAAGCATCATAGATGGGGATATGAGTGCAAAATATGTGGGAGGTTTTGGAGACCATGAGAGTAATTTCACAGGACGGAACATTAGATGTTCCATATAATGATTATCAATTATTTGTTATTGGTGCTAAATATGATGCAAAAGTAGCACGTATATATTGCCAAAGCTCATACGCACCAAGTGTAAAAATTGCCGAATACTCAACCAACGCAAAGGCACTTAAGGCTATGGAAATGCTTAGAAAAGTATATGAAAATAATGTGTTTTATCATTGCACAGCCAGTTCAAAGCGTTTTGAAGAAGTACAGAGTATTTTGAGCGAGGAACAATTTCGGAAAGCTACAACAGAGTACTTTCAGTTCCCACAGGATGATGAAATAGAGGTGTGAGTATGGCAAAACACACAATGCAGGAATTATACCAATGGCAAGCATTACCGCTGAATATCAAGGTTTTAATGACAGCGGAGAGAATAAGAAACTGGGTAAATGAATTTGGCGAAGATGGCGTGTATCTGTCATTTAGCGGTGGTAAAGATAGTACAGTTTTAGGACACATAATCAGAGAAGTTTGCGGATATAAAAATATTCCTTTTGTGTTCGTAGATGTTCCGACACAGTATCCAGAGTTGAAACAGTTTGCACAGACATTTGATAATCTTGTGATTTTAAAACCTAAGATTTCATTTGCACAGGTTTGCGAAAAGTATGGATTTCCAATGATTAGCAAGGAAGTGTCAAATTGTGTAAGCGGTGCGAGAAAATATGTTAAATACCTTGACAGTCAAAAATCTAACAACACAATCTTAACAGACAGACAGACAGACAGACAGTTCCGTATGCTTGCTATATGGCAGACCTGTTAGGAATAGACAGGAGAATAAACAAGCAGAACGAACAGTACAAGAGTTTGCAGATGGGAGTTATCCCTAGTGGTTCGGAATACAGGTTACGCAGGCTGAATGGGGAACTGACAGATAGTAAAGGCAATTATAGTCAGTTTAATCAAGAAAAATACAAATTCTTTCTTGACGCACCATTTGAGATAAGTGACTTATGTTGCGACATTATGAAGAAAAAGCCTGCACACGATTACGAAAAAGAAACAGGCAGAAAGCCGATTATAGCGACTATGGCAAGTGAAAGCGTTATGCGTACACAGAAATGGTTGCAAGATGGCTGTAATGCTTTTAATGTCACAAGACCACATAGCAATCCTATGAGCTTTTGGACAGAACAGGATGTGTTGCTTTACATCAAAGAAAATAATTTGCCCATATGTTCTGTTTATGGCGAAGTAGTTACAGATTACGAAGCTATGGGGCAATGTGAAAATCAGATGTCATTTGCGGATTTTGGGATTTTTGACAAGGAAAGACCATTGCTGAAAACAACAGGATGCCAAAGAACCGGCTGCGTGCTGTGCGGGTTTGGATGTCACTTAGAGAAAGAAAGCAGATTTTTAAGGCTGAAAGAAACACACCCTAAATTTCACAATCTGCTTTACATATTGAAAAATAATGGTGTGACATACGCAGAAGCTATTGATTGGGTGAACGAACACGGAAATATGAATATTAAGTATTAAAGGAGTACTTAAATGAAACTTAAATGTATCGCAACTGGAAGTTCCGGGAACTGCTACACCTTAACTTCCAACAGTGGAGAAATACTTATCCTTGATTGCGGAATACCGATTAAGGAGATCAAGAAAGGCTTGAATTGGAATGTTAAAGATGTTGTGGGTGTGTTATGCACCCATAAACACCTTGACCATAGCAAGTCATTAGACGATTTAAAAAAAATGTCAATACCGGTATTTGCACCCTACCAGAGAAACTATAACAAGAAGAATTATGGCGGATTCACAATTTATCCGTTTCCACTACAGACATTGGGCGGAAACTGGACACACACAGACGCAAGCGGCGAGCCTTGCCCGATATTCGGCTTTTTGATTACTCACCCGGAAATAGGAAGAATGCTTTATATAACCGATTGCGAATTAATCAAGTGGAGATTTAAAGACATAAACCACATTCTCTTAGGCGTGAATTATGACAAGGATTTAATCGACAGGGATAACGCAGGCAAAGCTAATCACGTTTTCAGAGGTCACTTATCCATTGACACAGCTTGTGATTTTGTTAAAGCGAATTATTCAGATAGCTTGCAGAACGTCATAATGTGCCATCTATCAAGTGAAAATTCTGATAGTGATAGTTTTATCGAGAAGATGAAAAAAGTCGCTCGTGGGGCAAATGTGGATGTTGCAGAGCCTAATAAAGAATGGGTTCTTAGGAAAGGAGATGAATGTCCGTTTTGATTAGTTTTACAAGTGGAAATTCAGATAATACAACAGAGGCAGTACATGGGCTTGATATTTTTACAAAGAATTGGTGTATGAACTGTAAAGAAGTAGAAAAGCAGGAAGACCTTGTGTTTAGGTGTAGCGAATGTGAGTTTCAAACAACGAATGGAAAATGCCTTATAAAAACATTTGCACGTAACCACAAGCACGAATATCCATTAAAAGATTTTGGCAGCATGGGAGAACACTAAATTCGTTTTAGAAAGGAGATTATATGTTAAGAGTTTCTTTTGGACAGATTGGAGGTACGAATGAGAAACTTTTATAGCGGTATCAGTAATGATAAAACACAATTTTTGATAAATATGAATTGGTATAATGATAATGATGTAGAGACTTGTTTTCGTCTTAGTAAAAATTTTCATGGATTGCCTAAAAAATGCAGTATTGAAAAAAATGATTTTGAATTAGTATATTTAAAATTTGAATGGATTGGTAATGCATATTACCCACAAGAAAGTGATAAAAGCGAGGGGCAACCAATTAGGGTATATAAAATCAAGATGTAAATAATTAAAGGCAGAAAGGAGTAGAAATGAAGAGATTAACTATGAAAACAGAAGATGGTTACGAAAGAGTAAGCATCTGGACGAAAAATCAGCAATTGATTGACAAGTTAGCATATTATGAAGATTTAGAGGAACAAGGCAGACTTGTTATTCTACCTTGCAAGGTGGGAGATACAGTATACGGAATATCAATGGGGAAGCTCATCAGCCTTACAGTAAATGAAATTTCAATATTCTATATGAAAAGTGAAAGAGTAATTAATGTAAAATGCCAAAACAATGATGAGTTTAGAAATTATGTTGAAAGAGAATTCGGTAAAACAGTATTTCTCACAGAATCCGAATAAGAACACATTCGGCGAAGAATACGAGGGAGAAGCTAGTTGTATGGATTGGCTTCAATCAGAAGCAGAATAGGAGAGAATATGAAGTATATAAGCAATGCAAAATATGGAGAGCCGGTTGAAACAGGAACTATCTACAGAGGTGACAACAAAAGATTAGATATATGTGTTCACACATTATGCGGTTGTGGAGAAACACTATATATGAATTGTCGAGCGCTAGGTATTGTGGATAGAAAATTAAACAGTACATCTGTAATAAGTGCGATAAGCGAAGCTCAATTATTGGTAAAACAGGGACTTGATTTACTTAGCAAGGAACTTAATACCATATTGAATAGTGAGATAGAAATATCAAGGCATTAGAATAGGAGAGAATATGAAAGATAGATATTTATTCAAGGCAAAGAGGATTGATAACGGAGAATGGGTGAAAGGAGCTTTAGTATATGACGATAGGGACAAGTTGTACAGGATAATTACTGAAATTAACTATTCTACAGGAACTTGCTTAACAACAGATAATGCCCCAAGAGTTGATATATCCACAATCTGCCAATGCACAGGCTTGAAAGACAAGAATGGTAAGCTGATTTGGGAGAATGATATTGTTGCGTATTTGGATACATATAGTACAGATAGCGGTTATGCAGAAGCAGATTGTATCGGTGAAGTCGTGTGGGATGAAGAAACATTGTCTTTTCAAGTAACAAACAGACTTTCTGCTGAAAGCTATGAGGTTTTGGGTGAATGTAGTGTTATCGGCAACATATTTGACAATCCGGAATTGTTAGAAAGTGAGGGATAATATGGCAAAGATATTTAGATTTAGTGGCTACTTTGTAGAGAATGATAAGATAGAAGACGTAGCCAACTTTAAAGACAGAATTAGTGAACTGTGCGTGGAAAGCGAAGATATTATTCAGCAGCTACACATTGAAGAAAGTGAGGAATTTGAAGCTGATGGAGAATTAGAAGAAAATTGCGACCTTGCGTTACTTACAAGGCATTTTAAGGCAGATAACATCAGCACAGAATTTGACAGACCTTTACCACATAAAGGCGAGAAATATAAGCATTTTAAGATTGGTAAGATTGTTACTGTTATCGGTATTTCAAGACACACAGAAACCGAGGAAATTTCAGTTGTATATGAATATGAGGGGCATATCTGGAACAGACCTCTTGATATGTTTATGAGTGAGGTTGATAAAGAGAAATATCCTAATGCAGAACAGAAATACAGATTTGAGTTAGTAGAAAGTGAGGAAAAGTGATGAATTATATTTTGTTAATTTTATCATTTGTACTTATTAAGTTAGGTATCTCTTTGATAGAAAGCTTTGCTATATCATGGATAGCTTGTATATTAGGCATTAACATAGCATTTAAGATAATTTTATTTGTGGTATTTATTATAAATTTGTTTTTGCCTGCAAAAGGAAATTAAGGAGGAAAAGTAATGAATCGTATAATTTTATGTGGGAGAGTTGTTAGAGAGCCAGAGATTAGATATTCACAGACTGTAAACGGAAGTATGGCGGTAGCAAGATACACATTAGCTGTTGACAGAGCTTTCAAGAAAGAGGGCGAACAGGCAGCAGACTTTATTAACTGTATTGCATTTGGCAAGAATGGAGAGTTTGCGGAGAAGTATTTACATCAGGGAACTAAGATTATCGTTGAGGGTAGATGGCAGACAGGCAGCTACACTAACAAAGACGGACAGAAAGTCTATACTAATGATTGTGTTGTTGAAAGACACGAATTTTGTGAAAGTCGTGCTAATCAGCAGAATAATAACAATGGAATTATGGGCGGTAATGCTAGTTCAGACAGCTTTATGTCAATTCCAGATGGCGTAGCTGATGAGGGATTACCATTTAATTAAAGAGGTGTGAGTATGAGATTGATTGACGCAGATGTATTTGAGAAGTTTATAAGAAAAAATTGTACAGATTCGCTTGTAGATTTCTGGTGTGAATTAGTACGAAGACAACCAACATCTTATGATGTAGATAAGGTTGTGGAACAGTTGGAAGAACTTAGAAAAGAATGCGAAGACCCATTGCAGGATTATGACCCAAATTATTTTATTGGCAAGGCAATCGAGATAGTAAAGGCAGGTGGCAATTCTTGAGTTATCAAAACATAGCAAGAGCCAAGGCAATAGAACAGGAAAATAAAAAACGACTATTGAAGCTGAATCCAAAACTGAATGATAAAAGCGGAATATATTTTCTACTCCGAGAAGATGAAAACGGATTTAAGTATGCGTATGTCGGACAGGCGGTACATACACTTAGCAGATTGGCGAGCCACCTTGTAGGCTATGAACAGCATATAGACCTTAGTTTACGCAAACACAAGCTATATGACAAAGAGAAAAATCCTTATGGCTGGCGAGTTGAATTTCTGAATTTCCCCGAAAGTCAGCTTGATGAAAAGGAAAAGTATTACATCAAGCTATATGCTGATAAAGGCTATCAGCTTAGGAATGTCAGTTTAGGCGGTCAAGGAGAAAATCGTGCCAGTGGTTCAATAGGCGAGAGAAAAGCACCTAAAGGCTATATGCAGGGCATACAGCAAGGTAAAAAGGCGTTAGCAAGGGAATTATCCTCTATAGCAGAAAAGCACCTTAAAATCGAGTTGAGAGAAGACAAGGCTAATAATAAAGTGTCACAGAAACAGTATGAGAAATTTATGGATTTATTGAAAGCGGGTGATGGTAATGTTGATTCCAAAAGTTAAAGCCAAAGAATTTGAAAAATTCGGATTTAAGAAGTGCAAGGGTGAATATGGCAAGAATAGTTGTTATTACCTTTGCGTTGCAAGAGGTGTAAAAATGCTTTTTGTGAGCAATGTGATTTTTGATGTTAATGATTGGATAGATAATGACCCAAGAATACATAAAGACGCAAATTGCAGATACAGAGACCGCAGGACATATCTTGATATTATTTATGAGCTAATCAAGGAAAATATGCTTGTAAGTGATTGTTTGAAAGAAGGTAGGAGTGAATGAGCGAAATTAAAGGCTATACAGCGGAAGAAATCGCACGAAATGCAAAGCAAAAACTTATTAGCGATTATGAATTTTGCAAGTGTAATTTAGCTGAAATCAGACGGCGTGAAAAAGAAATTGCAGATATAAGACTTGATTACAATTTAAAGATAATAAAGTACAGGATGAAAAGCGCAAACAGAGTTCTTGACTTCATAAGAAGTGAATATAGGGCAGGTAGAATTTGCGACCTTGAAACGCTATTGTGTCACTGTCAAAACAAGTTGAATGGCAATCTTGACGGAACAGAACTAGACCTTGATGAGCATTTAAGAGGAGTTTCCTTTAAGAAAGTTGGTAAAGATGACTAACAAAGACTATGACTGCCATTGTTGGAATGATTACCCCAACGAAATGCACAGATACAGAGGTCAAAAGCATTATAAGAATTGCAAATGAAAATGTGTTGATTGCTACGAATATGTTGGCAAGTCTAAGTTTGGAGCAACGCATTGTAGAAAGAAAGTGAGTGATTCGAAATGAAGATTTTAAGCAAGAAGAAATATAATAAACTTATTGAAGATTTTGAGGAATTGCAGGAAAAGGTCAAGGAACTTAAAAGGATAAACGAGAGTATCGGGAAAAAGTTGGAAGATAAAAAGACAAGTTGCAAGATGAACAATGGCAAGGATTTCTGCTTTAAATGCGAAAACTCTTACAGATATAAGACATATTGGGGAGGAATGGAAACCGAAAAATGCGGTTGCTTGCTTGATGTGCCTTGCGAGGATTTTAAGAGAAAAGAAGATAACTAACTAAAAATCAAAGAAAGGAATAGGTTGTCGCGACATAAAACCGAGGTTTCCTTTTGGTAGATTTAGAATGAAAGTACATTGTTTATTTGAACAGTCAGGAACATTCAAGAATGCTTTCAAGAAGTATGGAATTGAAGCCTACGACTATGATATTCAGAATGAATTTAACGAAACTGACTATGTTACTGACCTTTTTAAAGAGATAGAGGGGGGGGTACCAAGGCGAGCCGAGTTTGTTTGATAAGATAAGCCCTGATGATTTGATATTTGCGTTTTTTCCTTGCGTGAGATTTGAAGACCAGATAATGTTGCATTTCAGGTGTCAGTGCAACACACAGCGGAATTGGAGCGAAGAGCAGAAATTGGAATACACAATTAAAATGCAGGAAGAATTGACAGAGTTGTATCTTTTGATTTCTAAAATGACTATTGTTTGTTTGCGAAAAGGCTTGCATATGATAATCGAAAATCCGTATTCAGCACAACATTATTTAAAGCAATATTGGTGCATTCAACCTAAATTGATAGATAAAGACCGAACAAAAAACGGAGATTCTATGAAGAAGCCGACACAATTTTTCTTTATTAACTGTGAACCGAAAAACAACTTTATTTTTGAGTCACTTGATTATGTTGAAGCTGTAAGATTTAAGAAATTAAAAGGCAATGAGAATGTGAGTCGAAAGACAGCAAGGTCAATGATACACCCACAGTACGCAGATAGATTTATCAGGCAATATATTCTTGATGAAGAGATATGGAGAGGCAAATAATGAAAGACGAAACAAAGCAGGAAATACAGATAGTCCTTGACCTACTCAAAGGCAGTCTTACAAGAAATGGTGTAAGTATGGCAACGGACAATAGTGGCAACTTGATGTTCTTTGATACAACAGCTTATATCAAGAGTAAAGGCAAGGAATTCGACGGATTCAGAGTTAATATCAACGATTTAGTGAAGTAACAATGTGACAGAACTTGAAGAGGTAATTATGGCAGGTAACTTTATTAAAATTGACAGAAAGATTTTAAAGTGGGAATGGTGGAGCGATATTAATACATTCAGACTTTTTATGTATATGTTGATAAGTGCCTATTGGAAAGACGGAAATTACAAAGGTAAGATAATTAAAAGAGGGTCTTTCCCCTCTTCAATATCTGAATTATCAAAAGAAACTAATTTGTCTGTAATGGAAATTCGTACCTCGCTAAAACACTTACAATTAACAGGCGAAATAACAAGCAAAGCAACAAACAAATTCACGATATTTACTGTGGTTAACTACAATTTGTATCAAACGGATAACAAGCAAGATAACAAACAAATAACAAGCAACTTAACAAACAATCAACAAACAGATAACATTCTATTAACAAACTCTATATTAAAAGAAAGTAAGAATGAAAGAACAGAAGAAATTAAAGAAGATAAGAATATAAAAGAAAAAGATATTACTAACGTAATATCCAAAAAGAAAAGTTATTATCCAGATGATGAATTACTTGATGAAGCATTTAACGAGTATGTGACAATGCGCAAGAGAATTAAAAAACCTATCTGTACTGACAAGGCATTGCATAGGGCTATGAATACTCTTGAAAAGCTATCGGGCGGAGATAATGACTTAGCTGTTAAAATTCTTAATCAGTCAGTAGACCATTGTTGGCAAGGACTGTTTGGATTGAAAGAAGATAATTCTAATAAGCAGGGCAATCAGAATTTTAGCAAGGGTGCTATTGACTGGGATAATGTGTGAAGGAGAAAGAATTATGTATTCAGATACAATTTATGAAATCACAGTTAATGATAGTGAAAGAGCGGTTATTGAAGATATATTAAATATATTAGATAATTGCCCTATTGATTTGGGTAATTGTGATTATGTGGATATTTTTAGAAGCATAGCAAATAAAAGCTCAAATGTAGATGCAGATGGCATCAAAATTTTATATGAATCAGGAGGTAGCAACGCTTGACAAGAGAAGAAACAGTTAAAATCATTCGCATTATGTGTGATTGCTACCCTAACTACAAGCCTAACAACCTATCAGAGACAGTAGATGTGTGGAATATGATGTTGGATAATTACAGTTATGAACAAGTGTCAGTCGCACTTAAAGCATACATCAACTCTGATATAAGCGGATTTGCTCCAAGCATAGGACAGCTGATAGGTAAAATACAGACTATATCGCAGCCACAGGAACTTGACGGAATGACAGCTTGGGGGTTAGTTAGTAAAGCGTTACGGAATGGTACTTATGGGGCAGTTGAAGAATTTAACAAACTACCGCCACTTGTCAGGCAAGCGGTTGGTATGCCAGATAACCTTAAAAACTGGGCGACATCAGATTATCAGACGATAGAAACAGTAATACAATCAAATTTTCTAAGAACTTACGAAACAGTTGTTAAGCGTGCGAATGAAATAAATCGTATGCCAGACAATATCAAATCACTTATCGAAAAGACGAATGTAAATTCGTATAAGGCTCAAATCGAGCAAAAATTCCAAAGAGATATAAATACATTACAAATTAAAGAAAATGCCCTTATTGGTCAAAATACAAACGCAGAAGAGTATATTGAAGCACCTCAAGATATTCAAGAAAGAATAAACGCCATGAGGTAAATTATGAAACCCAAAAATTGTATTTATCCCGATTGCTTTAACTGTACTCTAGATGATTGCGAGTATGATGTGCCAGAAAAAGAAGATTTTAGCAGAGATGCTAAAATTGACACGGAAAATTCTATAGAGAATAAGACAGATAAACAGCGCAGACAGTACATAAACCAAAAACGCTATCGCAATTCTGAAAAAGGCAAAGCTAAGTTGTGTGAATATGTTGAGAGTGGCAAGGTTGCAGAATGGAATCAAAGATATAATTCTAAAGAAAGTGCCAAAGTTTTAGCAAGAAAAAGGTCAGCAAAACGAAATAAACGCATGACAGAAAAAATCGGAATACCATATAGCACCTTTAAAGCATATCGGAAAAATTATGGGATAACCGAAAAAGATGTCGAGAAAGACATGGTTATCCGCAAAATGGATAATTGCGGACGAGTTTCAATACCGCCTAAGTTTATGCGGCAAGGTATTATAAGCGCAGGGGATATATATAAAATATATCCGCAGGATAATAAACTAATAATTGAAAAGCTAGAGGTCAAGAACAATGAGCAGGTCGGAACAACGAAGATTTCAGGAACAAATGATGAGAGTTCAATTAAACAGGCAGAAGAATAAAGAAAATAAAGAAATGTTTGGCAATGCCTTAACGATTCTATTATGGGTCCTACATGATAAATTTGGATTTGGAAATAAGCGACTAGAACGGCTTATTGATGAGATTGATAAATTCAATGAAGATTTCAACGCAGGGCTCATAGATCCGAAAGAACTTATTGAACAGTTAGAAGAAGAGACAAAAATAAAAATTAAATATTAAGGAGTATGGCTTATGAAGTTTTCAGAACTTACTAAGCCGGAACTTGAAAAGATATTGGAAAATGCCAATTTTACCGAGGAAGAAGAGAGAATATTCAAACTTCTTTCTCGGAATTTTACACAAAAAGAGATAGTTGCACGATTATGCGTATCGCAAAGAACTCTTGAAAGGAGAATAAGAAACATTAAAAATAAAATTGAAAGGGTGTGCTGTGATTGGAATTAACAGACAAAGAGTTGTTGAATTATGTACTGGAGAATGGTATTATCTCTCGTGACGATGTTCAAAAACAAATTGAAATGAACGAAAGGAAAAAATATTTAAAAGCACACAATAATGAAATCTGGCAAGGAAAAGATAAGAAGTGGTATACATACTTGCCAGACGAAAGCACATCAAGCGGCAGAAAGCTGCTAAAGCGTTCAACGCAAGAGTCTCTTGAAGATGGAATTGTGGAACACTACAAGAAACTCGCTAATGAACCTTTAGTTAAGACTGTATTCAAGGAATGGGTAGACCAAAAACTTGAATATCACGAAATCAAGAAGCAATCATATGATAAGTATAATGATAACTTTGCCAGATTTTTCACTAACGAAGCATATCACATGGCAGATAAGAAAATCAAGTACATTACAGAAGATGACTTAGAATGCTTTATTAAGACTGTTATTGCCGAATGTAAGCTTACACATAAGGCATATTCTGATATGCGGATCCTTATTAATGGCATTTTTAAATATGCCAAGAAAAAGGGGTATACCAATCTAAGTATCACACAATTTATGGGAGACTTGGATTTATCACGCAGAGCTTTTACTAAAAATGTGAAAAAGAAAGAGGAACAAGTGTATTTCGAGGACGAAATTCCAAGAATCACAGAATATCTATGGCAACGATATGATATAAGGAGCCTGGGATTATTACTTATGTTTGAGTGTGGAATGAGAGCTGGCGAGTTATCATCACTTAAGTTTTCTGATATTCACAACACTGTACTGAAAGATGGAACTATTAAACATTATATTTCTATACAAAGAACAGAAATTAAGGTCAGAGATGAAAATGGGAAATGGGCTAAGATAGTAAGCGACTATCCTAAATCTGACGCAGGATTAAGAGATATAATTATTCCGGATAAAGCTGTAAATACTGTTAAGGCAATTCGCAGATTAAATCCTTTTGGAACTTATATGTTTGAAGAAAAGGGAGAGCGCATAAAGGAACAAGCATTTAACAGAAAGTTGCATAAGATATGTAAGGCACTGGACATTAATTATCGTTCCACGCACAAAGTCCGCCGGGCATACAGTGTTGCGTTGTATGATAATTGCGTGAGTGACACTGTTATAACAGAAATGATGGGGCATACAAGCATTGAGACAACAAGAAAATATTACATTTACAGTAATAAGACTGATAGAACTAAGATTGAGCAAGTTAATAATGCTATCAATTATTAGGATTTTGATTACAAAGTAATCAAAGTAATCAAGGTACAAAGCCAGAAGCCCAGTAATAGAGCGGAATAAGGAAGTAGTCAATGCAGTTCGATTCTCTCATCCCCTGCTATTTTTCTAAGGAGAAGAAACGCTGTAAACCCGCATAAACACTGAATGAAAGGAGAATTCTGAACATCGTCTTTTTTATAGAAAAATAAAGAGGTAATCAAGAAAGTAATCATAAATGTCTAACAAACGCTGTAATAGCGTTATTTTTTTGCTTATTTTTTGGCGGATAACTGTCGGAAACATGACGGTTAATCCGTCTTTTTTTATGCCAAAATTAAGTCAGAAAGAGAGGTAGTGCGAATGTTTTCAGATGAAATTAGAGAAAAAATCTTGAGCAAAGAAGAATTACAAAAACTTGACTTAGTAACATTATCTCTTGTTATCCACGCAATCGAAGAAGTCTTGGAGGAGGTAAAAGATGATAAACAATCCTTATCAGACAACACCTATGATGAATAATTCTTATATGCAATCTCAAAATCCATATATGGATAGAATGAACTTTTTGCAAAATTATCAGCAGAGCTTACAGCAACAGCCTATGCAGATGAATCAACAGCCTATGCCACAGCAAATAGCAGGCATTAATGGAAGAATAGTACAGGCAGTTGAAAATATTAATGCAAATGAAGTACCTATGGATGGCTCAATGGCATTTTTCCCGAAACAGGATATGTCGGAGATTTATGTTAAGGGTTGGAACGCTGACGGAACAATTAGAACGATTGTGTATAAGCCTTATACAGACCCTAAAGATAATCAGACAGTAAATTCTATGCCTGATGCAGAAAATGCTAAATTTACCCTATCAGATGAAAGCACACAGCTATTCTTAAATAAGTTTGAAGAGTTATCCGAGAAGATAGGGCAGTTAGAAGATAGATTTGATAAATCTTTAGGAACACAGAGAAAAACTTCAAAAACTCAAAGTAAAGGCGGTGATGAAGAATGAACCCAATTAACATTTTTCAGATGATGAAAGCTGGTCCGCAACAGTTTATACAGCAGATGATGGGAAATAATCAGATTATGAGCAATCCTATGATAAAAAACACTATGCAGATGGCACAGCAGGGTAATATGCAAGGCATAGAGCAGATGGCTAGAAATTTATGCAAGGAAAAGGGATTAAATGCAGATGATGTATTTAGCCAGATAAAAAGTAGATTTGGTAATTAGTAGCATATTAGATGTCTTTGCAAACTACCTAGGTGACATCTTTATGAATATATTTTTAGGAGGTAACAATATGTTTTCGAATTCAAATTGTGCCAGCGTACCATTAGTCGCTAATATTGACGGCAACGGCAATAACGGCGGATGGGCTGACGGCGGATGGCTTTGGATAATCGTTGTATTCGCATTACTCTTTGGATGGGGCAATGGTGGATTTGGTGGCTTTGGCGGTAACAATGGCGGTGGCTATGTTGCGACAGCAGCTACACAGGCTGATATTCAAAGAGGATTTGATAATTCAGCAGTTATCAGCAAGTTAGATGGCATTTCTAACGGACTTTGTGACGGCTTCTATGCTATGAACAACAGTATGCTCACAGGCTTTAATGGTATTAACACAAATATCATGCAGACCGGTTATGGCATCCAGCAGGCTATTAACGCTGATACAGTCGCTAATATGCAGAATACCAACGCTTTACAGTCACAGCTTGCTAACTGTTGCTGCGAGACAAGAGAAGCCATTCAGGGTGTAAACTACAATATGGCTACACAGACAAACGCATTACAGAACACAATGTGCAACAACACAAGAGATATTATTGACAGCCAGCAGGCAGGAACGAGAGCTATCCTTGATTTCTTAACAAATGATAAGATAGCAACACTTACAGCAGAGAACAACGATTTACGCAGAGCCGCATCGCAGGATAGACAGAATGCACTTCTGACTACTGCAATGTCAGCACAGACAAATCAGATTATAAATGCTGTAAATCCTACGGCTATTCCAGCTTATGTTGTGCCTAATCCTAATGCTTATGCATATGGCTGCGGCTGCAACACCGGCTGTAACTGCTAAAACTGAATAATTGAGTATCTTAATTGAGTTTAACTCGATTATGTCTGCTATGCAGTATTACTTATAATCAAAGGGCAGGCTATAATGTTTGCCCTTATTTTTATGAAAGAGAGGTAAAGATAATGGAAATAACAGGAATTGCATTACAAACAGTTGCCACTGGAGAAGATGTTGCATTTACAGAAACACCGGTATGCGGTAGCAAATGTATAGTCCACAGACAGGGAAGTGGAATTATCAAATTAAGGGGTATTACAAATCAGTGCAAAGCAAGATTTTTAGTATCTTATAGTGGAAACATTCAGATTCCGACAGGCGGTACAGTAGAAGCTATATCACTTGCCATTGCAGTAGACGGAGAGCCTTTACAGTCAACGCGAATGATTGTAACGCCAGCCGCAGTTGAAAATTTATTTAACGTATCAGCACAGGCATATGTTGATGTACCTTGTGGCTGTTGCAGTACAGTAGCGGTGCAGAATACATCAGCACAGGCTATTGAGGTTCAGAACAGTAATTTGATTGCAGTAAGGGAGGCTTGATATTATGCATAAATGGGCTAAACAGATTATGGAATGTGTCAAGGCTAAGGTTGAAGCAATCGGATTAGATAGCTTTGAGGGGCAGAACCTTGACGATTTAAAGGATTTTACAGAAATAGCAAAGAACATAGCTTGTTTTGACAAAGATTACAGAATTGTTGAAGCTATGGAAAAGTCAGAAGATAACGAAGACATTATGCGTATGCTTGAACAGTACGAAGATTATCCGGACAGAAGATACTACGACCACTACCGCTATGCAAATGGCAGATTTGCCCCTAAAGGACACGGAACATACCGCAGAGGATACGAAGAGCCGCCATATTATCATATGTACCCAGAAGCAGAGCATATGAGAGATATGGACAGGGATTATGGCAAGATGTACTATGCAGAGCCAATGAATGAAAGTGGTTATGACAGGGCAAAGAGAAACTACACAGAGACTAAAGAAATGCACAAGGCTAATACGCCAGAAGATAAAGAACACAAGATGAAAGCGCTTGATGGTTACATCAAGGAGCTTGGCGGTGATATCACACAGCTTATCGGAGATATGACCGCAGAAGAGAAGAATCTTCTTAGAAGTAAGATGTCTACTTTAGTATCTAAGATTTAATTATAAAGGCTATGAGTAGCGATATTCATAGCCTGTTTTATTCAGAAAGGAGCATATAGATGATTTTTAGTATCAATGGCACAATCTGGCAAGTACAATATAAAAATTCAAATTCGGGCGAATTAAAGCGGTCAGACAATGTTTCTGTGCTAGGCGTAACTGATAGAAATACACATACAATTTATCTGTCAAATGCCTTGCGTGGATTTATGCAACGCAAAGTACTGATACATGAAGTATGCCACGCAATCTGTATGTCCTATGATGTGTACTTGCCGATTGAGCAGGAAGAAATATTGTGTGATTTTGTGGCAACTTATGGAGATGAAGTATTTGATATTGTTGATATGGTGCTTGGAGCAGTTAGGAGAGTAGGATAATGAGTATTGATGAACTGTTAAAGATAATTCAAAGAACTAATCCAACGATGACTAAGGAACTATTGATATATGAGCTTAGTCAATGCTGGTATTCAAGCAAGGCATTAGTGTATACAGAAAACTGCTGTATTGACAATAATATTTAAAAATGTTATTATTTAACAGATGTAAACAATAGATAACTATTATATCATTTTACCTTAATAGAACCATATTGGAAAAGCTACATTATACATTTTATTTGTATAATTGTAGCTTATTTTATTTTGGAGGTTTTATTATGAGAGTTGTCAGACTAAAAATGTATCAAGAAATGGCTAGATTTAATAATCCATTAGCACCAGGAGGTGCAGATTGCTACCCTTTACCGCCGTTCAGCACAGTTAACGGATTTATTCATTCAATGTGTCAATGGAAAAGGTATCATAAATTAGATTATTTTGTTACTGGCAAGGGTGTTTACAATACTAAAACACAGAAAGAATGGCACGGCGGCAAACGCTTTAATAAGGTTAGTGATGAAATGCTTAAGCGTTGGGATGTTATAGTAGACCACACAGACGGAAGCCATTCTGGCTGGGTTAGCACAGTTAAATATCATTTAATGTTAGTTGATTTATATACAACTATATACATCAAAGCTGATGATAGCGATATAGATGATATATACCGTGCTTTATTAAATCCACCGGTATATCCATCATTGGGTGAATATGGTGATTTATGTAAAATTGAAGCGGTAGAAATTATAGAGCTTAAGGAACTTAGTGAGCTTGTATCAGCTCCACTTGCTATGCAATCTTATATTCCTGTTAATAAAGGCAATTTTGCAGGAACTATCTATAGAATTAATAACAAATACGAAATCGTTAAAGGCCTTAGACGATTTCAGAAAGTTTCTTGTTACTTGGTGGATAAAGGGCAAGAAGTTATGAGCAATCTTTTTGATGATGATAAGCCAATTATTTTTATAGACTAATTTAAAACCCGCGGAATATAGGTAAAGTTTTTCTTTACCCCCGTGGGTTAGCTTTTTATATTCGCAATTTCGATTTTGACAATTTTTAAAATCCGTTTCGGATTTCGTTCAAATCCTACTTAAAAAATTGAAAAAATTTCTCACAGAATTATAATGCGCCATTTCAAATACCCCCGTCACTTTCAATTTTGGAATCCAAAAATCGGTTACACAGAATTTCAATTTTTGCTCCCGATTTTGTTCAGATTTACCTTAAAAAATTGATGAAAAACTTTAATAGATTAAAGTGCATTATATAAACTTGACCGGCTGCGGTTCGTGCTTGTTTTGACTTTGTGACTTTGTGATTTGCCCTATACGGCGGTTTTATTGTGTCAATATAGACTTATTAAGCCTACAAAGTAAAACAGCCTTAAAACGCTTTCAAATGCGTTGTATAAAATGAGTATAATATGCCCTTACAAGTTGTGGAAGCTGTCGCCAGATCTGGAAGATATACCAGAACGCACGCCGCCCCAACTGGGTACACTTGTACACCTAAAAAGCGCAAAGTCTTATATATAAGCATAGCATTATTATATTAATTTTTCAAGGTACACAAATAAAAGCATATAAATATATGCTAATGCTTGCGGCTGGAATCGAACCAGTCAAACCGCAGCAAGCCAAAAAGGGCGCAGATTGTACGCCCTTAATCAAGTTATTAATTGTTAAATTCATAAAATAGACCACTTTTATTATAACAAGTTGTAAGTCTTTTTAAGCCATAAAAAATATCATAGTTACAATCAAAAACAGCTTGTGAACCCGTGTATATAATTACGCTTCGCCCATTATCCCAAAAAGAAAAATCCGATATTTTATCAAGCCCCAAGATTTTAACTGCCTTTTCTCCATAGATGAATATAAATTTTTCTAAATTTCCGCGGATTTCTCCGGCTGTTAAAGTGTCTAATTTTTCATATATTGTCATATCGCAGACCTCCATATTCTTAATATTATCCCTTAAAGGGTAGAGCAATCCGGGGAATCGAACCCCGGAAGCGCCAACCTTGCTAATTATTAATTATTTGCTTTTTCTGCGTGCTTTGTAAGCTCTCTATAAAGTAGATTACATGCTGTTGCTTCTGCTTTATCATCTGTATATCTTGCCTTTTCCTCTTCTGTCTCGTCTAAAATATCGGCGAGCCAATCAACAGCAGAGCCGAGAAAAATATCATTGGAAATAGGAAAAGCTGTAGGAAGTCCTGACATCCAGTCACAAAACAAAGAATATTTACTAATTCTTCCGGCTCTATACTGGCAATCATATTTAACTTTTTCATTTTCAAAGGCTGTTAAAATGTCTTTGCATATGTCGTTGTAGTCTGTCTTTGCTTCCTTTCCATCATATGTATAATATTCCTCTGCTGCTTCGTAGCTCTCCATGATTGCATTTTTAATTGCTTCCATTGTTTCTTTGCTGTTTGTTCTTCTCATTTCTTTTTACCTGTGCTATAATATAGCTACCTTTCTTTTTGATTGGCGGCGGTTCGTTCTTGGTAGGAGTGACCGCCTTTTCTTTATGCTCTTATTATAAAGCTATCGTTATATAATTGCAAGTCGCAAAATGTTACAAATATATAAAGCTATCTATATATTTTTATTGTGCAATATGTATAAAGCTATCTATATATAAATATATAACGCTACTATATAATAAAGTTATCTTTATAATTTTATTGACTTTGATATAACGCTACTATATAATAAAGTTATCTTTATAAAAGGAGTTGATTTTATGGCAGTATCTAAAGCACAGGCAAGAGCTATAAAAAAATATGATAATAAAGCATATTTTAAAAGCCTTGTAAGGTTTAAAAAGGAAGATGAGGAACGAATCAGAGCGGCGGCAGGTGATAGCCTTAACGGCTTTATCGTGGCGGCTGTAATGGAGAAAGTACAGGAAACAGAAAAGGCGAAAGCTCCAGACTGTACAAGCTCCGACGAATGCCCATTCTAAATAGTTAAAAGAATTTTAAAATACCACTTGACTATATAAAGATAGCGTTATATAATAAAGGTACAAATTAAGAAAGGACAGCCGCACAGGCTGGAAGGTGGAAAATATGAAAACATATCACATAATCGACAAGAGACAAAGAGACACCAACGCCGAGTTAATACATTATACATTTAATGAGCTTAAGGATTACTTTAAGCCAGATATAAGCAATTACGAAGAGGAGGAAGATATTTTCAATGAAATGCTTGTAAACTGGGAAAAGATAGAGGATTTGTTCGATTTGGAGGATTACCTCCAGAAAGAATGCGGAATCGGTGAAGAGGTTCCGTATACATTCGAGGAAGACGAAACCGAGGACGAAGAAGCAAGACAGAGAGCTAACAGATTTTTTGAAACAGCAAGATAACAGAATTAAAGAAGGGTTAAGCGGTGTATATCTGTTATGCATCGCTTTTTTAATGCCTATTGATTAATTATATTTATTGTGTTATTATGCTAATAATTAAATATATAAATACAGATTTACACCCGATAGATTTATATAATTTATCGGGTTATTTTTATTTTATGAATGATTATAATTAATTAGCTGGAGCAGATCCAGCAGAAAGGGGAATATATGGAGAAAGTACAAGAAGCAGCAGACACACCCGAAGTATTTCAAAATGACATAGAATTTTATTTGTCGCAATTCTGCGAACAACATAATATTGAGGATATGACGAAAGAGCCACAGAGCCGATGGAACGCCGCTCTAATGTATATAAATAAATATGTTTTTAGTGATAAAAGCATATTAAAGTTAAGTAATAATATTAATAAAAATAACACTAATTGTATAATGGATAGTAATTTTTATATGTATGATTTAGATAAATTAGAGTATATATTATATATATATTATTATTTATGTTCTGTATATGATAAAGAATGCAGTATAATGGGATATAGTTTATTAACAGGCATTAATTATGATACATTAATGGACTGGGGAGCAGATGAGAGAAAACTAAGTACAAAAGGCTTCGATATCGTGCAAAAACTGCGCATTTTCCGCGAAGAAAGTTTATCGAACAAGCTCGCAACTGGCAATAAAAACCCTGTCGGCATCCTTGCAATACTTAACAGACATTATGCATGGAATCTTCCAGGCGTCAGCAGAGAAAGCACCGCAAAGGTCATTAAGACAGCCGCAGACCTTCCGCAGCTCGGACCATCTGGAAACGTTCAAGGCTCTAATGTTCGTCAAATTGCACAACAAGAAATCATTGTGCAAGATGTACAAGAAATCTCGCAAAGCCAGTAAACAAGCGGATTGCGGCACTTTTGCATATTATGTAATGATTTCGCTAAAGTTGAGTTTAGCGAAGTGATAAAACAGAGCATTTGAACGATAAAAGTACAACAAAGCCAGTAAACAAGCGGATTGACAGCGATTGCGTGATAATTATTTATTGCGCAATGGCTCCGCTTTGGCTGATTTCGTTGTGCAAGATATACAAACGCAGGGCGTGGGGGTTATATATACACGCATTGCGAGCCTAACTAAGTCGCTCAAATATTCTCAAAGATAAAAAGGCTTATTATATATATTTATATATACATAACCAACCAATAATAATTTATTAAACTATATACAATAACCATTATATTTATTTATATATAACTTTGATAATAACCCATATAATACAATCAATAAATCTACTGTACAAATCTGATAAATAGGTGTATAATAGACACATCTTAATTATTCACAAGATATTCAATAAACACATCAGAAAACGGCTAATTCAGCCGAGTAAATTCCAAAAAATTTTAAAAAATAAAAAAGAGTTAGGAGTTAGAAATGCAGGGAGCAGAGTATCAGGCTTTGGCTTGCGTACTAACGATAAAAAGTCTACAGATAGGCTTCTGAATAAGATTAATAACTTAAAGATTGGTAATCGCGGTGAAGATACGCCAGAGATTGAATTAGGTGGTGTTCTTAATGCTGCATTAGGTTTATCCGGCGAGGTTGGAGAACTTAACGACATGCTTAAGAAATGGATTTTCCATGAAAAGCAGTTAGATGCCGAACATTTAAAGCGTGAAATCAGCGATGTATGTTGGTACTTAGCTTTGATGTGCGATTCTTTTGAGTTCAGCCTTGATGAAATCATGCAGATTAACATTGATAAGCTGAAAGCAAGATACCCAGAGGGATTTGATACTTACAAAGCTAATCACAGACAGGCAGGTGATGTCTAATGAAATCAAGAAATATAATAAATATGTGCCTTAATTGTGAAAATAAGCTGAAACAATTTAACGAGCGACCATGTAATGATTGCGTTGTAAGTGGTGGGGAAAATAACAATTTTATCCCACTTAAAGATGTTGCACCTAGCGTCAATGAAAAGCCGGTAAATGACAATGTTAATCATCCTAGCCATTATGCAACCGGTAAATATGAGTGCATAGATGTTATGCTTGAGATATTTGGTGTTGAAGCTGTAAAGACATTTTGCTTGCTTAATGCTTTTAAGTATAACTACCGCACTGGCAACAAGAATGGCTTAGAAGATATTAAAAAAGCTAAGTGGTACATTGACAAATACATAGAATTGTCAGAATAGCCGTGTCGGTCAATGAAAGTATAATGACTACAAAGGATAGTACACTGCGGTTTGTGGCGAATATATACCGAGAATAGCCACTTAATGCACCATAGCCAAGCGGTAAGGCACAGAGCTTTGACCTCTGTATGCGTCGGTTCGAATCCGACTGGTGTAGTTCGTCTTACTTTTATCGCAGACTACCATCAAACTGTTTTGCATTTTACAGGGTAGTCCTCCTTTCATGTACTTTCTTGGAGATTCAGTTAAGGGTGGTGCGAGACCACTCGGAAAGGCTTACCTCATACAGAGGTGTGAAATTCAACTTATCAAGGTTCTTCTCGATATTCCCCCAAAAATATTATTGCATTTTCCCTTGATAGCCGTTACAGGCGGTATTTGCCGATATGGGATAAAGGTATTCCAATAGCTTGCTAAGCTATCCAACAGAAATGTTGTTCGTGTTCGATTCACGATGTCGGCGCTAACTTACGACAGAGGTGAACCTTGCCGTAAGCGGTAGAAAGTCCGCATGAAATTGTACAAAGTAGTGGCAAAAGCAATTTCAAATATAGCAGTTCCACTACACTGCTATATTTGCCGTGTGTCCGGTTGGTCGAGGGTGCTGTCTTGAAAACAGTCTGGATGTAAAAGTCTCTGGGGTTCAAATCCCTAACACGGCGGTTGCCCGAAATGTGGCGTTGATGTGTGGCGAAATGGGTAAACGCTAATTGATGGTTAAGAGAACGGTGTGCGATAAGGATTGCTAGAACAAGTCTGGTAAATAGCTGTAAGCAATTACACCAATAAATCCGTTAGAAAATAAAAATCCATTTATCCCTATTCGTAGGTGCAGACTAACTGACGGAATCTCATGTGTGGTTCAAATCCACACCACATCAATCGGTCGGGTAGCTCCCGAATAAGCAGGCGTTGCAGTATTCCCTGCTGAATAATTAAAATGCTTGTGTTGGTTGATTTGCGAACAGGATGGCAGATAGCGTAATGAAGTGCCATAAATACTTTCCAACACAAGAAACTGTACAACGGATAGTAGTTCAGTTGGGAGTAACGCTTGATTTATTCAAGTAGTCACAGGTTCAAACCCTGTCTATCCGATTACAACAAACTAGCTTGACGAAGCGAAAAGCACAAGCCTTAGTGCCTGTTTGTTGTTTTGTTAATAAGGCAGTTATCAGAAAGGCAGGTAATAAATATGCTATCAGAAAATGAAATCCAAACAAAAGTTAATTTTCTATCATCAGCAAGGTGTAACCACACATTCCATAAATACATTGACATAACAGGCGATTTGATAGAGGGTGCGCTATTATCAAGAATTTTATATTGGTTTGCACCAACTAAAGATAACAAAAGCAAAGTCAAGATATACAAAGACGGTGAATATTGGATTGCGAAACAAAGAAAAGACTGGTGGGAAGAGATAAGGATTACTGAAAGGCAGTATGATAAAGCAATTAAATCGTTGGTGAAAAAGAAATTTGTAATTACAGCAAAATACAAATTCAATTCAATGCCGACTATACATATACGACCTAATTATGATGTTATCAACGCAGAAGTTAAAAAATGGGAAAATAGTATCAGGCAAGAGGTTATAGCAGAAGATGCAGGACAGGAGTTACATAAACAAGCAGACGGGAATGACACAAAATGTAATTCCCAAGGGAATAACACAAAGTGTAATTCGGGAGTGTCACAAGATGTAACTCTTTTAACAGGGATTACTAACAATGATTACCCTAACACTAATTACGGAACATTAAATACAGAGTGTAATTCTCTTAACAGAGAACAATGTAATTCTTTTTTACCCAAAGATAAAAAAGCGAAAGAGTTTAAGCCGATAAGCGAATACTCTCAAAGTGATTGGGAAGTTGCTGAAGAAAGAATGATAAGCAGAGCTGGTAAGATAGCTTATGATTGGACTAATGATAAAACACTTAAAGAAAATGTAGAAGCATTCTTTAAATACTTTTTAGATAAACACGGAGAATGTACTGGAGAATATCACTACCCATTAACAGATAAGGTTTTATCAAGAGTAGTAGATAATTTAACAAAAGAAACCGACATAGAGCGTGACGGATATACAGATACCTATTATGCGGCTATAAGTGATATGGACGATAATACAGACTACAAGATGCTAGTTGATGAATATTTCAATACAAAGTTTTCGGCAAAATGTGATTATAGCTTAGTTCATTTTTCTTCGGAGAATGTTTTAATCAACATTATGAACCACGCTTGTAAGAGTAGTTGGTGTGAAAGTAAGGAATTGTAGGAGGTATTTATTATGAGTTCATATAAAGATTTACAGACCAAGATTTTTGAAAGAGATAATTATACTTGCAGATATTGTGGAAAGAGTAGCAGAGAATACAGAGCATTGGTAATGACACATATAAGAACAGCTTCAATGTGCGGCGATGATAGAGAGAGCAATTTAATTACATTGTGCAGACATTGTTACAATCACATTTCTAACAATGAGATTAGGGCAAAGTTTGAAACAAAAGAAAATGCTGATTATTTTTGGGGATTATACCACGAAAAAGTCAAAGGGTATTGTTATTATACAAACTACATCAAAAAGGTATTTACTGAAAATGGTGTGCTTATGACAAGACCGCAGATTGATAAATATGTCAGTATATTTGTTAAAAATGATGATGATTTTAACGCTTTCAAAGCAGAACTTCAAAATACAGGTTATAAGAATATGCCATCTAAAATGCGTAGTGATGTAAGAAAATATAATCATCAAGTTGAAAATCAAAGTAAGGAGTGATTATTATGGCTATGGGCGTACACCCACTAAACAAAGATAAGTTTTATGAAGCAATTAACCTGTACATATCGGGACAGGCTTCACAAGTAAAGGCGGCAAAAGTAGCAGGTTGTAGCGTACCGACATTTAAGAAATATGCTAACAAGATTTACGGCGGCGAGGAATTGCCGGATAATTTATGGGGGAAGAATAATGATTAAGAGAATTGTTAATCGTTGGATAAGACACAAGACAAAGAATTTGTGAAAAGCAAATTACAGGAAGTTGTTGACTATATCAGAGATAACTATGATTTGGATATATTTACGAAGATTTGAGGTGTGATATGAAAGATTGCTCAATTTGCAAATATTGTGATGAAGATTTTGATTTTGATGAAGAAACAGGAGAAGAATATCCGGTTTATGAATGCCAAAAAGGGAATGATACATCACTTGACTATGAGTGCAAGGATTTTAAGAAATACAAGCCTCAAAAATATAAAGAGAAAAATACCGAATGCGATATATGCGAATACAGAGAAGAATGTGCAAAATATAGTTCCGGGATAGACTGTACAACCAACATGGATATAAAAACGCATATTATTTATCCACAAGACAAATGCATTAAAAGGGCAAAAGAACTAGGTGTTGAAATACCCAAAGATATCCAGAAAGCTACAGATTGTAAATATTATGAAATGTTAAGTTACGGAGTACTTGGCACGGCTCACACATGCGTGAATGAGAAAAGTAATTGCTATTTAGATTACCCAGTTATATGTCTTAAGGGGTGCGGATTTTATGAAAAAGACAAATCTATATATAGCATGAAGCACTTTGAAATAAATAACATATCTTTCGATGTTGGTTACGGAGAAAAATATGCTATTGATGTTACAAATGAACGATTAGAAATTGTTGGCATGCAGGTACTTGGTAGAAAGCCTATAAGGATGATCGAAAAGGACTATGTGAGAAATAGCATAATAATTAAGACACTTGAATACATAGCTTGCAATAACTGGAGAAAAAGACACGGATTGCCAATGTTAAAACACTATTCACACAAAACAAAATAGTCAATAACGGATTTTTATTTGATAAGTGAGGGCGGCTTATATGAAACATCAAAAAGAATGGCACACTTGTGACAGGTGCGGAAAAGAGATAATACCTAAGAGCTGGAAAAAAGTTAGATTTAAGCAAGTTGGATGCTGCGGAGATATAGTTCCCACTTTTGAAGATAATGATATGTGTCTTGAAATCAAGAATGTTCGCAGATATGAATTTTTAGAAAAAACATACGAACTATGTCCTAAGTGCAGAAAGGATTTTGAGAGGTTTATGAGAAATGACCGTTAATATGGGAACCCAAACCTATGAAATGAGCCGCAAGCAGGCAAAGGCTATTCTTGGAACGGCTAAGAAACTTGCAAATTGCAACATATACGGAATTGAAAAAGGTAATGTGGTGATTATGCTGAATGAAAAGTATGAGGACGATACGAGCCTTAAAAAAGCTGTAGATGAGTATAAAAAGAAAGGGTTTAAGGTGCATTGGAAATGAAGAAAACACGTTCAAAAATCATAATCAAAACTAGAGCTGGCGGTTACACAAAGATTTATGCCAATGGAAAATGGCAAAAGGGAGTGTATAATCTTGATTTCCATGCTGACTGCAAGCCATTGAGATACCCAAGTGTAAAAGTTTCTTGCGAATTTGACAAGAATAAGACTGATAAAAACGGTTCGGTTATTTACGACCCGGAAAAAGAAGAGATTGTAAAAGAACACGTAGTCGCAAGAATTTAGTGGGGCGAGATTATGAAAATATCAGAGATGAATAACTGCATTGAAGAAATGCGAAAATGCTACAATTTTAAAGATGATGAAACAGAAATTAGACTTGTAAATGTGATAAGCCATGATGACAAATGTGTTTACATTAGTACAAGAGATGAAAATGGAACAAAAATTGAAATGACAAGGTATGTAGATGAATTAGTAAATGTTTAATTGCTGATTATCAGTAGAAAGGAATATATTATGAAAAAGAAAATTTTAGCAGTTGTGTTAGGACTAACATTGTGTTTAGGAATGACCGGATGTGCGTCATGGGACAGAATGGTAACAGATATGAAAAGTGATGTAAATGGAGGTATGCAAAGAACAATTACTGTATACACGGCAGATGGTAAAGAACTTGCAACATATGAAGGCAAGATTGATATTGATACAAACGATGGTGGATATGTTAAGTTTGATTTTAATGGCAAGAGATATATCTACTACAATTGCTTTGTAGAAAGCATTGCGGATATTGATTAAGTGATTTTACCGGCTAACAAATAGAGTTAGTCGCTACCCTAAAACATTTATAGGCAGAGGTCTATAAGCACCTTTGCTGAAAAGTGGAGGTGCTTTTCTTATGGCTAGTCAAAGCCTTATTTCTACAATCAATGGATATGAAAATTACATAGAGAAAAACGGAATAGATGAACAGGTAATTAATGCCTATGTAGACGCTTGCAGTGTAGCCATAAACGGCGAGAAAGATATTGAGTATGGACTACAACTTACTAAGAGGGCAAAAGAGCTTATAGAGGGCTTCTGCATGACTAAAACAGGCGGTACAATTTGGGATTTAGAAAAGTATGCGTTTGCAAATAAAACGGAATATGAGCTGATTAATTGGTTTTACGATATTTTACTGATTGAAGCGCAAAACAAGGTTGTTGACAGTTTTTTTAGATACATAGAAAAGAAACGTGAACCTAAAGAAAGATTCTATATGCCGAGAAGAAAACAGTTTATCAAAATAGGCTTAATAGAAGCATTACAAGGCATGATTGATGATAAATATGATATTTTATGTATTTCTCTCCCACCCGGAACAGGAAAAACCACAATCGAAAAGTTTTTCCATTCTGCGGTTATAGGTTGGTACTCAAACGGATATAACCTTTTTTATTCACACAGCGGAGACATTACACGAATGTATTATGATGGAGTATACGATATTGTCACAAACGCTGACGAGTATACATGGGGAGAAGTGTTCCCTGGACTTGAAGTAACAAGTACAAATGCAAAACTTGAACAGTTTAACGTAGGAAAATATAAGCCGTTTCAATCTGTACAATGTACATCTGTCGGCAGTAAAAATGCCGGTAAAGTCAGAGCCAATAAATTTCTGCTAGTTGATGATATGATAGGCGGCATTGAAGAAGCACTAAACCCAACCTATCTTGATAAATTGTGGGATAAATATGCAGTAGATGCACGACAAAGAAAGATACCGGACGAAGATGGAAACCCATGTAAAGAAATACATATTGCTACAAGGTGGAGCGTTAGAGACGTAATAGGACGTATTATACAAGCTTATGAGGGAAACAAACGAGTTAAAGTAATATCCGTACCTGATGTAGACCCAGTAACAGGAGAAAGTAATTTTGACTTTGAATTTGGTGGCTATACAGTAAAGGATTTTGAAGATATTCAGCTGCTTATGGATGAAATCTCATATCGCTGCCTGTATAAACAAGACCCTATAGAACGTGAGGGTTTATTATTCCCGGACGATAAAATCCGCAGATACCTTAATCTACCACACGGAGAACCGGAAATTATCACAGCGCAATGCGATACTAAGGGCAAAGGAACGGATTACTTTGTACTACCTGTATTGCAGAAACACGGAGAAGATTATTACTGCGTTGATTGTGTGTGCAATAACACAGCAGATTACGAAGAACAATACAGAAATGCCGCAGGAGTTCTTGTAAATAATAAAGTGCAAGAATGCGAATTTGAGCGTAATGCTGGCGGTGACAGAGTTGCAATGGAAGTCAATAAAAGAGTTGAGAGTGTAGGCTGGATATGTAACATCACCGATACACCAACTGAAACGAATAAGGAAGCAAGAATATTTCAATGTTCTAACTGGATATTACAACATATTATCTTTAAAGATGCATCACTTTATAAGCCTAATGAGCCATACGGAGTGATGATGTCATTATTAAAGCAGTATTCGGTATCAGGTAAGAAACAATTAGATGATGTTCCAGATGTCTTCTCAAACTTTGCATTAAGAATGACCCAAGGTAATAGAACAGCTAAAGTTGAAGCTGCTATAAACCCATTTAGGAGGTATTAATCTATTATGACAACTAAGGATTATTTGAATCAGATAAGTTATTACAACAAGATAATTGATAATAAATTGATAGAAATAACACAGTATAAAGAATTATCATACAGCATATCAGCGGTTGTTAATGAAGAAAGAGTTATGTCATCATCAGATCCAGACAAAACAGGCTGCGGATATGTCAGACTTGAACAAATGGAAGAAAGCCTTGACAAACTTATAGATAAATACATTGATGTAAAGAACAAAATAATAGAGCAGATAGAACAGATAAACAACGAAGATTATTATACAGTATTGTTTCTAAGATATGTCAGAAAGTTTACATTTGAAAAAATTGCAAATGAAACAGGCTGGTGCTGGAGACAAGTACACAGAATACACGCTAAAGCACTACAAGCCTTTGAAGATAAATATGGGAGTGAATATCTGTAAAAGATGTCATAGAATGTCACATTGCCGGTGTGGTATAGTATATCTGTAAGAAGTCACAAAGATGTTTCTTCATAAACACATCCTTATCGAAAGCACCGTTGCTTAATTGCGGCGGTGCTTTTGTTATGCAATGAGGTAAAGATATGAATTTTTATATGAGTAAAGATAAATCAATTATGTGTCCGAATTGCCACAAATTCTTAACTAAAGCAGACAGCAAAGACCCAAGAACACATAAATTAGCGTGCAAGCATTGCCATAAATGGATATGGTATGTGCCTAACGATGATGATGATTTTCAGATTAAGGAAATACCACAAAGCAGAAGTTCAAGCGGTATGACATTTTATTAGGAGCAAGATATGAACACAATGTATTTTCAAGACCTTGTTAGAGGCTGTTATGGTAGAAAAATTGCATATACGAATGTAGATACAATAACTGCTAACAATGTTGTTAAGGTTATTGGAAGTACTATAGGCGTATTTAATTGGAATAAGCCGGTTATCAAGTATCTGTGGCATTACTACAAGGGCGACCAACCAATATTGTACAGACATAAGCTGACTAATGAAGATATTACAAACAAGATTGTTGAAAATCACGCATATGAAATTGTTCAGTTTAAGGTAGGACAAACATATGGCGAGCCAATCCAGTTTATTAGCCGCAAAGATGATGAAGCTATCAATAAGGCGGTTGATATACTCAATGATTTTATGGCGGATGCCAATAAGCAGGAGAAAGATATTAAAGCCGGAGAGTGGCAGTCAGCAACAGGAACATCATTTAAGGCGGTTCAACCTAAAAATGGAGATGTACCATTCAGAATTGTAGCACCTACGCCAATGAATACTTACGTTGTTTACAATGAAAGCACAGAAGAACCTATGCTTGTTGTGCAAGAACTTAAAGACGAGGATGGAAACTGGTATAAAATGGCTTTTTCCGACACAATGTCTTTTAGAATTGTTGACAGCAAGGTAGTTGAAGCAAAGCTACATACATACGGCGAAATCCCTATTGTTGAATTTCCTAATAACCACGAAAGAATATCTGATATTGAGCTTGTTATAGGTATGTTGGATGCTATTAATAATATGCAGTCTAACAGAATGGATAGTATACAGCAGTTTGTTGAGTACTGGGTTAAGTTTGTTAATTGTGAAGTTGACCCAGAAACATTTGAAAAAATGAAAATGAACCACGCCCTTACAGTTAAATCTATCAATGAAAACAACAAGTCAGATGTTGAAATTATGACACAGGAGCTTAATCAAACACAATGCCAAGTTGCTAAGGAAGATTTATGGGATAACACATTATCAATACTGGCAATTCCTAACAAACAAGGTAATACCGGCGGAGATACACAGGGGGCGGTTGAATTAAGAAATGGTTGGGACTTTTCTAAAACAAGAGCAAAATTAAAAGACCCTGTTGTTAAATCGTGTGAAAAACGATTGGCAATAGTTGTTCTTAATATCCTAAGGCTTGCAGGAGAAGATTTAAAGCTGTCAGTCAGAGATTTTGATGTGCAGATAAATCATAGCCCACAAGATAATATGTACACCAAGGCACAGACGTTGCTCTTGCTTTTACAAGCTGGCATACATCCGCTTGTTGCAATTAAGACAGTTGGGTTATGGGGCGATTCTGAAAAAACATATGTATTATCTAAGCCATATTTAGATAATCTATACAAAACCATTAAAGATGTAGAAGAACAAGAAAAGAAAGCACGAGAGATAGTTAATCAGTTTAATAATCAGCAAAATAAGGCAGTTATCGAATAATCGGTAGCTGCTTTTATTTTATACATTTTGCAGCTATGCGGTAAATAGCAGAAAACACAGCAGGAGCGACCTGCGGTAACAAAAGCGTGTGTTTAACGGAGGTAATTATGACAAGAGAAGATGTATTAAAACTTTTTCCAGAAGCAACAGATGAACAGATTACAAATCTTCTTAATCAGAACAATTCAGAAGTTGCTACGGAGAAAAACAAGGCAAAGCAGTACAAGGCTAAGGCTGACACAGCAGACGATTTACAGAAACAGCTTGATGAAATACAGGCTGGTAATCTGACAGAGCTTGAAAAGGCAAATAAAGCCTTAGATACAGCTAATCAGCAGATAGCCGATTTACAGAAATCTAACGCTATCAGAGACCAGAGGGAAGCAGCTATGACTAATTTTAAGATTACTGCTGAACAGGCAAAGACAGTTGTTAAAGATGATGGAAGCCTTGATTACACCGAACTTGGCAAGATTATGTCCGAAAAAGAAACAGCTGCGGCACAGGCTAAGGAACAGGAGATTGCTAAACATCAGGATATTCCAGGCGGTGGCAGTAATAAAGGCGGTGCAGGCAATAAGACAAACGCTGAAAAGATAGCAGAAAGCCTTATATCTAATGCACCTAAGAACAATGACGTTTTATCACATTACATTCAGCAATAACAGGAGGTAAGAAATGGCAAAGGAAATGAATATGCAGTATGAAAAGACTTCATACGCAGGAGATGTTCAGATTTTAAAGAGAGAGCCTAATGAGGCAATCCCACTGACACTTGATTTTGATGGCGTGACAACTAAAAACGCACAGGGCAAGAAGATTGTTAAAGCAGGTACTCCAATCGGAGCAAATGGCAAGGCTGACAATACAGCTACAGTAGTAGGTATCTTAAGGTTTGATGTAACAGAGGACAGACCACAGGGCGTATTGCTTAAGAAAGCATATCTTAACACAAAGGTAGCAGAAGCACACTCAGGCGTTACCTATGACGCAACAGTTAAGACAGCTCTTCCAATGATTGTATTTGAATAATAACAGGAGGTAAACAGATGTTAATCAATGAAGTATTAGACAGTAAGTCTATTGCATTATCAGCAACAGAAAACGCCAGTAACCAGATACCTTATCTTGGTTTACAGTGGTTTCCGGAAAGAAAGAAACAGGGGCTTGATTTAAGCTGGATTAAGACGCATAAAGGGCTTCCGGTATCACTTGCACCATCTAACTTTGACACAATCCCAACACTTAGAGCTAGAGAGGGGTTAAGCAAGGAAAAAACACAGATGGCATTTTTCCGTGAAGGAATGACAGTTGGTGAAGAGGAAATGCTTGAAATTGAGCGTATTCAGTCAGCAGACGACCCTTACCTTGCAAGTGCTTTATCAAGTGTATATGACGATACTAATAATCTTGTAAGTGGCGCAGAGGTTGTTCCAGAGCGTATGAGAATGTCGCTTCTTTCTACAAATGCAGGTCATCCGGTAATTGCTATTGTAAGCGATGGCGTTCAGTATGCTTACGATTATGACAAGGATGGTTCATACGCAAAAGACCATTACGCAAAGTTATCCGGCACAAGTATGTGGAGTGATACAGCTAATTCAAAGCCACTTACAGACCTTAACAATGCAAGAAAGAAGTTACAGAAGCAAGGCAAGATTGCTAGATATGTGCTTATGAACAGCAATACATTCCAGTATCTGCTTGATAATGCACAGATAAGAAACTCAATCCTTGCACAGAACCTTACAGCAACTATTGAGGTTGATGATGATACTGTTATTTCAGTAGTGCAGAAGAGAACAAAGCTCACTATCGTGCTTTACGATAAGATGTACATTGACGATGATGGCAAGGAACAGTACTTCTACCCAGATAACAAGGTTACACTTCTTCCAGAAGGTAGTCTTGGTAATACTTGGTTCGGAACTACACCGGAAGAAAGAACTGCAAGACAGGTAGCTGATGTAGATGTAACAGTATATGGTGTAGGTATTACAGTCGCTACAAAGACAGAGTACGGACCACCTATGAAGATGTCAACATTTGCTTCCGAGGTTGTACTTCCATCATATGAAAATATGGATAGCACATTCGTATATGAGGTTCATAGCGAAGAGTAGGAGGTACAACTATGAAATATCCATATATAGTGATTCATAACGGAAAATGGTATAACGCAGGCGAAGAAGTTCCAGAAAATAACAATTCTGGGGCTTCTTTTGAGTATAGCAAGACAACCATTAAGCGTATGCCAACAGCAGACTTACAGACACTTGCCTTAGAACAAGGCATTGAAAACGCAATGGAGCTTACAGGAGCAGAACTTAAAGAACTGTTAATTGAGAAATTAGGGTTATAGGAGCTGAAATTATGGAATACACCGCATTGGAGCAAACTAAAATCAGACTTAAACAATTTCATATTGATACAGTCACAAATGATGATGAAACAACATCTGATGTGGTCGTGTTCGATAGCAAAGAAGATAATCCGATAATCGAGCAACTCATTAAACAGGCTACAGAAGATGTAAAAGCAAGAAGAAATTACCCCGACAGCTACACAGATGAAATGATAACCGAAGATTTGAAGAAATTTGAGAATGTTATTGTTAATCTGGCTGTCTACGACCATTCACAAGCTGGTGAGAACTACATGGCGAGTATGAATGAGGGTGGTGTCAACAGAACTTGGAGAAATAGAGATAGCTTGTTTGTCGGGGTATTTCCGTTTGCTAAAGTATTATAACGCCTATAGGGCATTACAGAATATTAAAGAAGATTGTGCGTTACCAAATGGTAGCAGGCGGCACACATTAAGGGTGGTGGGCGGTGTGCCATTATTAATTATGAAAGGCGGTATATCAATGCCAATAGCAGTAATTATAAGCATTATTTCAGTTGCTTTTTCCGTCTTTTTCGGACTGTTTACGTTGGGATTTAATCTTAAGAACAACAAAAAGTCTGACAATGCAGAACTTACGGAGCGTGTAAAGGAAAATACACGCATAAATATGAAACTTGACACAATATCAGGCAACACAACAGAGATAAAGAATGAAGTTATAGAAATGAGAAAAGAACTTAATTCTCATGATAACAGGATTATTAAAGTTGAGGAAAGTGTAAAGTCGGCACACCACCGAATAGACGGATTGGAAGCACGACTTAATGAAGATAAGGAGGTATAGCAGAATGGAGATTATGCAGACATTGATTGCAAATATGACAATCATATTAGCAATTGTCGGGGCATTAGCCTTTATGGTATCTGTAATTACACAGGTAATCAAGGGTATTGGAGTATTCAATAAGGTGCCTACAGATATTGTAGTATTTGTCCTGTCAATCGGTATTACTGTAGCGGCATTTGTTGCTTATATGCAGTATATTCAGATGACAATACTGTGGTACATGATTCTTGCGGCGATTATGGCAGG
>ERZ1026866.106-NODE-106-length-56245-cov-29.846325_pt1 | contig 56245 bp, 36 predicted proteins | sample MGYA00380163_ERZ1026866 | MGnify/ENA primary metagenome ERZ1026866 (study PRJEB33269, sample SAMEA4719799) | human gut metagenome | biome: human-associated habitat; feature: organic feature; material: feces | place: Cameroon | collected 2013-10 ...
TAATGTTTAAAAAATATGTTAGAGAAAATAAGATTGATTCAAAAATATATGGAAAAGAAAAAGAAAAAGAATTTTTAATTGAATATTACAATCTAATAAAAAAATATAATATTAGGTTAAAGAATGATGATGATAGTTCATTTATAAAAAAATGGTTTATTCCAAGTATTATAGATGAATTAAATTTCATGAATGATTTAATAAAAAATATAGATGATAAAAATATAAAAAATATTATTATGGTAATTTTAAGTAGGACAATGCGTTCATGCAGAGCTACAACTCATTCAGATTTGGGAACATTATTGAATCCAGTTGTAACTACATATTATTGTAGAAAGCATTATAAAATATGTAAGCCATTATTTTCAATTATTAAATGGTGGAAAATATATTATAAAGATACAATAAAACGTTTGCATATTTTTAATAATTTAAGAACTGATACTAAGCAATTATGTATAACTGGAGATTCAAGAAATATTGATATTTTTAGTGTATTAAAAAATATTGATTACAACTTTTATGAATTATTAAACAATAGAAAAATAAATGGTATATTTACAAGCCCTCCTTATATAGGACTTATAGATTATCATGAACAGCATGCTTATGCCTATGATTTATTTGATTTTAATAGAAATGATAATTTTGAAATAGGATCATTATCTAAAGGTACAAGTTTAAATGCCAAAAAAGAATATATTGAAGATATATCTAAAGTTTTATTAAATGCTAAAAAATATATGACAGATAATTATAATGTTTTTATTGTTGCTAATGACAAATATAACTTATATACTGAAATAGCTTATAAATCAAATATGAAAATAGTTAATACTTTTAAAAGACCTGTATTAAATAGAGTAGAAAAAGATAAATCAGCATATTCTGAAATTATATTTCATTTAAAAGAATTGTAGGAGTTTTATTATGCCATTAAATAAAAAACAAAAGGATTCTATAAAAGATAAATTGTATACAACTTTAAGAAATAAATTTAAAGATTATAAACCAGAAACAACATCGATGCCATTTCATACTCGTTTACTTGGTAAAGATAGAATGGCTTTATTTTCTTTTATACATTCTTTAAATACTAACTTTGGAACAACAATATTTGAACCTTTAGCTATTGAATTAGGTAAAGATAGATTTAAAGTTATTGATAAGCAAGTTAAACCTAATGATATAATTACATCAGAATCACAAATAGTTATACAAAATATAATGGATGATTTAAGATCTGCAATTAAAAGACCTAATAAAGATTATGAAGTTAAATTAATAAAAAAAGTATGCAAAATAGGTGAAGCTAAAAAAATAAAACCTACAAAGATAGATATTTATATTGAAGATTATGATAATAATATATATTTAATAGATTTAAAATCAGCAAAACCTAATAAAGGTGAATTTCAAAATTTTAAAAGGACTTTATTAGAATGGGTTGCTGTAACTTTATATTCTAATGATAAAAATAATGTTCATTCTATTATAGGTATCCCATATAATCCTTATGCCCCAGAACCATATGAAAGATGGACTCTTGCTGGTATGCTTGATTTAGAAAAAGAATTAAAAGTGGCAGAAGAGCTTTGGAATTTTATAGCTGGTGAAAATGTTTATAATGATATTTTATTGTGTTTTGAAGAAGTTGGTATTGAAATGAGAAAAGAAATAGATGAATATTTTGCTAATTTTTTAAATAGGGATAATAAATGATAGTATCATTAATTGCTGCTGTTGATTCAAAAAACGGCATAGGCTTAAATGGTGTAATGCCTTGGGGACACATTAAAGAGGATATGCAGTTTTTTAGAAGCACTACCACAGGATATGCTGTTGTTATGGGGAGAGTTACTTTTGAGTCATTAGGGGGAAAGCCTCTTCCAAATAGAAAAAACATTGTTATATCATCTAATAAAAATGAGCTTTCAAATAAATATGATAACCTTTTTTATGATGACAATTTTGAAAATGCTATTTCTAAATTATTATTAGAAAAGCATAATCAAATATTTATTATAGGAGGGGAGTCCATTTATAAAAGAGCAATGGATTATGCAGATAAAATATATCTTACTCATATAAATAAAGACTATAATTGCGATAGATTTTTTCCAGAAGTAGATAGTAAATTATTTTCTTCAAGGATATTGAAGAACTTTGTTTATGATGATATAGATGTTAGTATTGTGGAATATACTAAAGATTTTTAACTTTGTCAACCGTAAGTTGCAGAATTTTTTCTCCCGTTATTACTTATTATACTGATAATTCTTTATGTAAAAATGCAGTTCTTTTGCTTCTTTTATACCAATACCATAGGCACTTCCTTCGGTCGTAAAAGAAGTGGGGGTGCTGCACGGTGTGTACTTCGTTAAGGGCAAAGCCACCGCAAATAAAAAAATTAAAAATATTTTTATAAAATATGGTTTTTATATATTTAACAAAATAAAAAGTGCTATGTAATTTTTACTTTATAATATATAATTTTGTTATCAATAAATAATAATGAGGAATATTATGAAGAAATTATTATATTTACAAGTTTTGTTTATTTTGTTTATTTGTGTTTCTTGTGCAAGTAAAAAAGATAACAATTTACAAGTGTACTATAACGGCAATATTATAACAATGGAAGGAAACACAGAAGAGACTCTATATGCTAAGGCTATAGAAGTAAGCAACGGAATCATCACAAAAGTAGCATACACTGATGAAGAGGCAAATAATTTAATAAAAAATAAATCGCTAGTAGATTTGAAAGGTAAAACTTTAATGCCTGCCTTTATAGACACTCATAGCCATATAATAAGTTTTGCTCAAGCTCTCACAACTGTAGATTTATCAGGCTGTACAAACATAGCAGAAATTGATTCAAGGTTAGAAGACTATATAAAAAATAATAAGCTTACAAACGGTGCTTGGGTTATAGGTTTTGGTTATGATAATAATTTACTTCCAGGCAAAAAAAATCCTACAAGAGATGATTTAGATAAAGTTTCTACAAATTTAGCTATATTTATTACGCATGCATCTGGACATGTTGGAAGCATGAACTCTAAAGCATTAGAATATTTTGGTGTAGATGAAAATACTCCAGATATAGAAGGCGGAGTTATAGAAAGATATCCTAATAGCAGAAAGCCTACTGGTTATATGGAAGAGGCTGCTTTTATGAAATATGCTAGAGAGGTTGATTTTAAAGTTACTGATGAAGAGATGATGAACTTTGTTAATCAGGCAGAAGATGTTTATTTAAGTTATGGTATTACAACTGTTCAAAACTCTTTAATTGTAAATGCTGATTTGCCTTTAATAGAGAATATGATAACAAATAATAGATTTAAAATAGATATAATAGGTTTTATAGATTTAAAGAATGCTCCTAATATTTTTGATGAACATAAAGATTTAATTGGTAAATACAGTAATAGATTTAAAATATCAGGATACAAAATATTTTTAGATGGTTCGCCTCAGGCAAAAACTGCTTGGTTAAAAGAGCCTTATATAACAGGAGAGAAAGGGTATAGAGGATATCCTATACATGATTACAACACTGTAAAAGAATATGTAAGAAAATCTTTTGATGATAAAATGCAATTACAGGCTCATTGTAATGGAGATGCTGCTGCCGAGCAATATGTTGATGCAATATCAGAAGTTATGACAGAGAGAAACACTACAAATAATTATAGAGCTGTGTTGGTTCATAGCCAGATTGTAAAAGAGAATGAATATAAAAGAATGAGAGAGTTTAATATAATACCTTCTTTATTTGTTGCTCATATATATTATTGGGGAGACACTCATATAGCAAATTTAGGAATGGAGAGGGCTTCTCAAATAAGTGCAAGCAAAACTGCATTAGATAACAACTTGCCTTTTACATATCATCAAGACACCCCTGTTATAAAACCTAATATGATAGAGACTATAAGCTGTGCTTTAAATAGAACTACAAAAGATGGAGTATTACTCGGAGAAAATCAGAAAATAAATGCTCTAAATGCTTTCAAGGCTATTACAATAAATGCTGCTTATCAAAATGGAGAAGAGGATATAAAAGGTAGTTTGAAAGAAGGCAAATTAGCAGATTTAGTAATACTTTCTGATGACCCATTAAAAATAGATGCAAAAGACATGAACAATATAGAAGTTTTAGAGACAATAAAAGAAGGAAAAACTTTATATAAAAAATAATATTTGTATAGATAAAGAGGTAAAAATAATATGGTTAGTATAATATCAGATATGGACGGAGTAATATATAGAGGAAATAATTTAATAGATGGTGCTAAAGATTTTGTTAATATGCTTTTAGAGAAAAATGTATCTTTTTTATTTCTAACAAATAATGCAGAGCAGACACCAATTGATTTAAAAAGAAAATTAGAATCTCTTGGCATAGATGGTTTGGAAGAGAAACATTTTTTTACAGCAGCACAGGCAACAGCAAAGTTTATAAAGACTCAGCAAGAGAATGGAAGTGCTTATGTAATAGGTACGGGCGGATTAGTGAGCGAGCTTTATAACATAGGCTATAGTATAAATGATGTTAATCCTGATTATGTTGTAGTTGGTAAGACTAGTGCTTTTAATTTTGATATGCTTAAAAAAGCTGTTTCACTTATAAATAAAGGTGCTAGGTTTATAGGCTGTAATCCAGACATAACAGACCCTGCTCCAGATGGAGAACTTATACCGGCAGTTGGGCCTATACTTTCTGCTATAGAAACTGCCACTGGAAAAAAGCCTTATATAGTAGGTAAGCCTAATCCAATCATGATGTCTATTGCAAAAAATAAAATTAATGCACATAGTGAAAATACTGTTATGATAGGCGACAGAATGGATACTGATATACTTGGAGGGCTTGGTGCTGGAATGAGAACTTGTTTAGTATTATCCGGTGTTACAAAAATGGAGATGCTAAAAGAGTTTCCTTATAAACCAAATTATGTATTTAATTCTGTGGCAGAAATAGATGTTGATAAACTTTGATATATATATTAAAGTTTTATTATGTTATAATTAATTATATTAAAAAAGGAGTTTATATATTATGTCTACACCTCATATATCAGCAAATAAAGGCGACATTGCAGAAACTATTCTTCTTCCTGGAGACCCTTTGAGGGCTAAGTTTATAGCTGAGAATTTTTTGGAGAATGTAAAGCAGTATAATAGTGTAAGAAATATGTTTGGATATACTGGAACATATAAAGGCAAAAGAGTTTCTGTTCAGGGTACTGGTATGGGAATGCCTTCTTGCAGTATTTATTCTTATGAGCTTATACATTTTTATGATTGTAAGAATTTAATACGTATTGGTACTGCTGGAGCTTTAGTTGATAAGCTTCATATTGGTGATTTAGTTATAGGAATGGGAGCTTGTACCGATTCTAATTATGCTTCACAGTATGAACTTCCTGGCACTTATGCTCCTATTGCTAGTTATGATTTACTTAGAAAGGCTGTTAATAAGGCTGATGAGATGAAAATAAATTATCATGTAGGTAATATTGTATCATCTGATGTATTTTATGGAGCTAACAATGCTACACCTAAATGGGCAAAAATGGGTGTATTAGCTGTAGAGATGGAAGCTGCTGCTTTATATATGAATGCCGCATATGCAGGAGTGAATGCTCTTTGTATGGTAACTATATCAGATTCATTAGTTACAGGAGAAGCTACAACAGCAGAGCAGAGAGAGAAAACTTTTACTAATATGATGGAAGTGGCTTTATCGCTTGCTTGAGATATACGAAGATTATTGTTTTTCAAGATTTTTCTTGTTCCTTTTCGTTCAGCAAAAAGTACAAGTAATACATTGTATTTTTGAATGTACTTAAGTATTACTTCGTAAAAATGCGGTTCTTTTGCTTCTTTTATACCAATAAAAGAAGTGGGGTCTGGGGCAAAGCCCCAGATATCAAAACTAAAATATAACTTTATTTTGATAAATATGAAATTTTAATATATATTAGATATTTTAAAGGATACTATTTTTTATGTATATAGAAGAGTTAAGAAATAAGCAAAGAGAGTTTTTTAAAAGCGGTGCTACTTTAGAATATTCTTTTAGAATAGAGCAGCTAAAAAAACTAAAGGCTATGATTATAAAAAATGAGGCTAATTTTATTAATGCACTCAATAAGGATATGGCTAAACTTGAGTTTGAAGCTATTGGTACTGAATTATTTATTATAATTGATGAGATAAATCTTTTTATAAAAAAATTAAAAACTTGGATGAAAGATAAAAAAGTTAAAAGAAATTTCCTCACAATAGATTCTAAAACAATTATAATGAATAAGCCTTATGGAGTATCACTTATAATATCTCCTTGGAATTATCCTTTGCAATTAACTTTTCTTCCTCTTATAGGCTCTATTGCAGGAGGTAATACTTCTATAATACTTCCTTCTCAATTAACAAGTAATGTTTATGATGCAATATATTCTTCTGTAAAAGAAACATTTGATGAAGAGTATATTGCCGTTGTAGATAAATCTTTTCCTGCAGAAGAGACTACAAAAATAGAATATGATAAAATATTTTTTACAGGCTCTCCTAGAGTTGGAAAAATTATAATGAATAATGCTTCTAATTTTTTAACTTCTCTTACATTAGAACTTGGGGGAAAATCTCCTGTTATAGTTGATGATAATATAAAAAATATTAACAAAGCTCTAAAGAGAATAATATGGGGGAAGTTTATTAATTCTGGTCAAACTTGCGTGTCGCCTGATTATCTATTAGTAAACAAAAATATTAAAGATAAGTTTTTAGATGTATTCAATACAGAAATAAAATTATTTGAAGATGAGAGAAAATTAAATAGAATTATTAATAAAAGTCATTATGAAAGATTAAAAAGTTATTTAAATGACAGCAAAATATTATACGGCGGTGAATATGATGATGAGTCATTATCTCTTGCAATTACATTATTAGAGCCTAATAGTTTAGAAAATAATGTAATGAAAGATGAAATATTTGGAAGCATTTTTCCTATAGTTTATTACAGCACTAAAGAAGAGGCAAGAGATATTATAGATAAAGTATGTTCTCACCCTTTGGCTATGTATGTTTTTTCTGATGATAATAATTTTATAGACTATTTTTTAAACAATATTTCTTTTGGCGGTGCATCTGTAAATGACACTATAAGCCATATATTAAACAATAATGCTCCTTTTGGAGGAGTGTCAACAAGCGGAATAGGGGAGTATCATGGTTATTATAGTTTTGAATGCTTTACGAAGAAGACTACAGTATTAAAAAAGAATTATAATTTTGAGCTTAATACTAAATATCCTCCTTACAGCAAAAACATAAAAGCATTAAAGTTTTTGTTTGAGTTATTTAAGAAATAATATATTTAATTATATTAGTTCAAATCTATATTATATTTTTGAATATATTTGAGTATTAATTTATAAAAATGCAGTTCTTTTGGTTCTTTTATACCAATACCGAGTAGGTGCCTATCGGCAAAAGAACTGGGGGGCTCGGGGGCTAGTCCCCGATAACAATAAAAAAATAAAAACTAAATTTTGACAAACTTAAAAATTTTCAATATAGTTGAAACAATAATTTTCTATCAACTTTTTCCCGCCTTCGCGGTGCGGACTTCGTCAAAGTTGCAAAAAGTGCAAATAATAAAATAATACTAATTATATTATTAATATAAATTATTAAATTAAAACAAAAACAATATAAATATTTATTAATTTACTTTTGAAATAAATTTTATAAATAAAAAACGCCCTTTAATAAAAGAGCGTTTATATTTTTTATTAAAAAATAAATTAATTTTCAATCCATATATCTGGTTCAAGTTTTATATTTACTTTATTGTAATCAACTATTTCTATTCCTTTGTAGTAGAATTTCAAAATTTCTTTATAGTCTTTTTTTACTTGAGCCATACCAAATGCTCCCCACTGACACATACCAACACCATGTCCGCTTCCTTTACCAGTGATTATTATTCCATTATCAACTTTCTCTATATTAAACTGTAAAGAAGGCACTATTGCAGGAGATAATTTATTTCTGAAATCTCTTGAAGGTATATCTTTTTCATCTATTTTTATATTTAAAGCTTTTCCAGATTTAGGGTCTTTATTTACTTTTATAGAAGAGTTTTCATTAGCTTCTAAAGCAAAATCATTATTTAATTCCTTATAACTTAAAGCATTAGTCCAAGGTTTTATTTGAGCATTACAATAAGGACATTCAACTCCCTCTAAATAAGGTACATTAGCACCAAACACATTTTTAGCACTGTCAGTGTATCCTCCGCATAAAGCACTAAAATATGTAGCTATTACTTTATTATTATATACAGCTATTTCAGATTTTGTTCTGTCTACTGCCTGTTCTGTGTTCCAATTAATTTTTTCTCTGCCGTTGTATACTTGATATTTTGTAGTGTTATCAACATCAAACGGTTTTTGCTCATTGTTTTTTAATATATGAAATATAGCATAAGTACGTGCTGCAACAGCTTGTGCTTTTAATGCTTCCATAGGCCAAGAAGGAGACATTTCATGAGGTAATACTCCTTTAACATAATCTTCAATATCTAGTTCATTAATTACTATCATAGTGTTGTTGTAAGGTATGAACTTTAATGAACCATAATATTCTTTGCCATTTAATGTAAAACCGTCTTTAGTTTCAAAAACTATTCCCTCTTTATAAACTCCAACATCATTAACTTTTAAGCCTAATCTGTTTTCTACAACTTTTACTGTTTCATTTGTTAAGCCTGATATTATTTCACTTTCATATTTATAATTGTATGCTTTGTATGGACCTTTTATATTGATTGTATATGGAGCTTTTACATCAGTTAAATATACTTTAATATTATTAATTTGAGCGAATGCAAAAATAGAATTAATTATAAATAAGACTAATATTAGAAATAAAAATCTATTTAATTTCATAAATATGTTTTTCCTCCAAAGGTTTTATGTAAATTTTTTATCGTAAATTAATATCGGAAGTTAATAAAAGTACTTGATATATTTATTGTATTACAAGATATTCGCTTTCATTATGTATTCTGTCTAAAGCAGTAACATAATATATATATTTAATATTTTTATCTGCTTTTTCATCTCTATAAACTATCTTACAATTAGTATTAAAATCTTCTCTTCTTATTTTATCTATAATCTCTAGTTTGCCGTCATTTAGTTTTTTTCTGTATATCACATAATAAACTGAAACGCCATTTAAAACATGAGAGTATTTATCAAGCTTATATTCATTAGGGTCTGTAAAACTAATTACATTTACACCAAAAGATTTTTTAAGGCTTGGGTTTTCTAATTTTAGCGGAGGAGTATTAATATCTTTCATAGTGTTCATTGTTGGAACTACCGCTTTGAATATATAATTATTTTTCTTAATATTCTCAATAGCATTATATCCATAATCTCCAGTGCCTACATCATTTAAGTACATATTATGCATAGTAAAAAATGAGGAGCCTTTTATATAACCTTTACCAACATATCTTATATAATCAACTTGCTTAGACATTACCCATACATCTTTCCAAGGTTCATATTTATCTTCTCTTCCCATTTTGTATAAAGCATGCCCTATATATATGTCAGCGATGTTTTCTTTATTTGTAGATTTGCTTGCTTCATCTATCCACCAATTAACCATTTTATCGAAAGGTACTGTTTGATGCGAAGAACTCCAATAAATTTGCGGAATAATAGCATCAATATACATCTTGTTTAATCCGTCTTTTTCTGTGGCATTACTAAGTGTAGAAGTTTTTTCTCCATTTAGCATCCAAAGCAAAACATCAGCATGCAAAGCATCAAAGTTCGGATTATATGATTTACTGTCGCTTCCATTAACATCGCCCTTATATTCGCTTAAAGGCTCTTTATTTCTCCAAACTCCAGCAGGAGATATAGTCCATTTTACATAAGGTTTTCTTGATTTTATTTCTTTATATATGCTGCTTACTAAATTATTAATATTATTTCTTCTCCAAGCATATAATCCATCAACTCCATAATCATCATAAGAAGTATTATTAGCATCATAACCTAAATTGCTTGCATATTTTGAAGAGCTTACACTATCAGGCCAATCTCTATATGTTTTTCCGTTTAATGAGTTTTGATAAAAATAGTCATCAAAATGAATGCCGTCTATATCATAGTTTTCAACTACTTCTATAATAGAATCCATTACATATTTTGAACTTATAGGCTCACCTGGGTCTAAATATAGTCTATTATCATACCAATGAACAGGCTTAAGTCCGTTTGATACATATGTGTGAATAAAGTTCTTTTTGGAAAATTGCTCTTCATAGCTTTTATTTGTATCGTATTTTAATGATATTCTGTATGGGTTAAACCATGCATGAACTTCTATATTTCTTTTATGAGCTTCATTTATTATAAACTCAAGCATATCTGTTTTAAATGGATAATCATCTCTTTCATCTTCAGGATTAATACCAAAAAAATATCTGGTAGTAGGGTTGATTTTTGATTTAAATATAACTCCGGCATCTGGCTTAACTTGAACAAATACAGCATTAAAATTATTGTTATAAAGTGTATCTAAATATTTTATTATTAAAGCCTTTTGTTTTGATTCGCTTCCTCCCATGATAGGCCAGTCAATATTTGCAACTGTTGAAAACCAAGCTGCTCTAAACTCTCTATACATAGGGTTTTGGCTTCTGTCTTCATCTATACTTTCTAAAAGCATTTTATTAATGATTTTATCATCTTTATATTCTATACTTTGACATGATAAGATAATTGATAATAATATTGTGAGAAATAATATTTGTTTTTTCATAAATCCTACAAAATAAAAATTTATTTATTAGTCTCGGTATTTATATATAAACTATTGAGGTAATTATAATTTGCACTTGAAAAATATTTATTATGATATAAATTTGTATTATAATTCTAGTTTTTTGCATATGCTATTATTTTTATGTTTTTTATGACGATAATGAATAATAATATATGTAACTATTGAGGAAATAAAATAATGAAAAAGATAATTTCTATAATTTTAATGATATCTATCTTATCACCTTTAATGGCTCAAAATAACTATACTTTTCCTGAATATATGGAAAGACTTCAAAGAGATGTACCTAAAAAGGCTATACAATGGTTTGAAGAAAATGGATATTCTGATGCTTATGGTGTGGATAAACGTATATTTGTTTTTTATAGAGGTATAAGCAGATATCATAAATATGCTAGATATAAAGGCACTATAGATGATGCTAATAGAGCTGCAAGTGATTTTAGACAAGCTTTAGAAATACCTAATGATAATGTATTTTATTTTAACAATAGAGCTATGTTATATTTAGGAGGACTTCTTGCTACTATACCGGGAGATAAAGAATTGCCTGCTAGAATATTTAATTATTATATAGCAAATACTAGCCCATTTGACCCTGATTATCCTACTTCAGTATATTGGGCATTATATTTAAATTATCTTGATAAAGAAACATATAATACTTATTATAATAGATTGGTTTCACTTCAAGAAACTCAAGTTTATCCTGTGGCTATAATATATGATTATGCTACAGCTACTTATAAAAGTATTCCAGAAATGTTAGCTAAAATACCTGCTCCTAAAGATGTAAAACCTAATACTTATCAATGGACACAAAATGGTATGAATATATATACTTTAGTTAGCGATTCTGTGCCTATTATACCAGAAGATAAAGTTTTGCCTAGATATGGCGTACAGGTTTCTCCTTCTTTTGAAGAATATCCTCCTGCAAGCAGAGTACCAGACCCAGGCGATAATAGAAGAAGACTTATAGAAGAGAGAGAAGTTTTAGAGAAAATATTCACTGAAAAGTTTTATATTGAAACAAATGAAACTGTAACTAATGATATTATTACAGATGATATATTTACAAATACTGTAGTTACAAATGAAATGATAAATACTAATGATATTGTTACAAATGACTTTATTACTAATGAGATGGTTACTAATGATATGATGACTAATAATACTATAGAAACTTTCTCCAATGTAGAAACTTATACTTTGAATGTAGTTGTAGATAAAGTTAATACCTATGATAATGTTAGAATAAATATTGCTGGAAAAGAATATAATATTTCTAATAATAGTTTTACAATTGATTTGCCTGAAGGTGAATATGATGTACAGATTTATGTAGCTAATAAGATGTATAATAATAAAGTAAAAGTAACTAAGGGTTATTATAATTTGCTCTATATAGAAGTGAAAGAGGGTAAATTAGTTAATAATATGAATAATCAATAGGTATTTAAGCATTGTTTAAATAATTAATAATTGGAGATATGATGCTTAATATAAAAAAACCTAGAGGTACAAATGACTTTTTTTATGATTCTTCCGAGAGGCTAGAGTTTATAGAAAATAAAATAAAAGAGATAGTAAGATTATACGGTTATAAAAGGATAAGAACGCCTTTATTTGAGTATACTGACCTTTTTACTAGAGGTATTGGAGAGGGTACTGATATAGTTGGAAAGGAGATGTTTACTTTTGAAGATAGGGGAGGACGTTCTCTTACTTTAAGACCTGAGGGTACTGCTTCGGTTGCTCGTGCTTATGTTGAGAATTCTTTGCAAAATGAATATGCTATTAATAAGCTCTTTTATTTGGGCACTATGTATAGGGCTGAGAGACCTCAAAAGGGCAGATATAGAGAGTTTAATCAATTTGGCATAGAATGTATCGGAGGAACTTCTCCTGTAATTGATGCTGAAGTTATAGCTTTAAATATCAATATATTAAAAGAGTTTGGCATAGATAATGTTAATTTGCTAATTAATACTGTTGGATGCAGTAATTGTAAACCCAATTATAATAAGGCTCTTAGAGAAGCTATTGGAGAGAGAAAAAACGAGCTTTGCGAAACTTGCCAAAATAGATACGAAAATAATATTTTAAGAATATTAGATTGTAAAAATGAAAAGTGCAAAGAAATATTAAAAGATATACCAAAGTTTTATGATTATGTATGCGATGAATGTAAAGAGCATTTTGATTCTTTATGTAATGAGCTTACTAAAATTAATCAAAACTTCACTATAGACAATATGCTTGTACGCGGGCTTGATTATTATACTAAAACCGCTTTTGAAGTTCAAACTAATGCATTAGGTTCACAGAGTGCCATACTTGGAGGCGGCAGATACGACAATTTGATAGGGCTTTTTAATTCAAATAAAGATGTTCCTGCTGTTGGAAGTGCTATGGGGCTTGAGAGACTTCTTATAGTGCTTGAAAACAATAACAATATTATAAATGACAGATTAGATGTTTTTGTTATAGCTTTTAAAGAGACTCAAAATGAAGTATTGAATATTATGCAGCTTCTTAGGGCTAAAAATATTTCTTGTGATTTTGATTATAATATTAAATCTATTAAAAATCAGTTTAAATCTGCTAATAAAAGAAATGCTAAATATGCCTTAATAGTAGGTGAAGAAGAATTAAAAAATAATAAGTTTAAGCTAAAGAATATGGATACTAGCGAAGAGAGAGATGTTGCTTTATCTGATATAGCTAAATTTATTAATTAATTCATACGGCTGCTTTCAAAGAAGTTTCTAATATTTTCATTTTTAGATTTTTTTGCTAATTCTATTGAAACATTATCCACGGCAGCACCATTTCTTACAAGAAGTTTGCATATATCAAAGTTTCCAACTTCTATTGCAATATTTAATGGAGTGTAATTTTTATTTTTATCTCTCAAACTTATATTAGCACCATTATCTATTAAAGCTTTTGCTAATTCTGTATTATTATTTTTTATTGCCATATGCAATGGGCTATAATATTTATCTATATGGTTTAAATCAGAGCCTTTGTTTATAAGTTTTAGAGAATTATTATAATCATTATTTTTTACTGCTATATTTAATGCTGTTTCATTATTTTTATTTGTAATATTAACATTTGCATTTTTTGCTAAAAGCATGTCTATTACTTTGCTGTAGTCTTTAGATTTGCTTGCATTAATTAATGCTAAATGCAAAGGTGTGTTTACATTAGTTTCTTGTAAATTAATATTAGCATTATTTTCTAAAAGTATTTTTACGCTTTCTGTTTTTTTATTTGCATTAATATCTAAAATATAATGCAAGCTTGTTTGAAAATATGAATTAGTATTGTCTACATTAGCACCAAGAGAAATAAGAGTCTTCATAGATTCTATAGCTCCAACACCAGAAGCATAATGAAGCATTGTGTTTGTATCTTTAGTGTCTACATCTATACCAAGCACTCTTACTAAATAATTTATATTTTCTACATTATCACCAAAAATAGCAGCTTTCATTATTGATATAACATCTTCACTATTCATAAGTAAGTATATGTTTTTATCCAAATATGCTTTTAATATTTTTGAGTTAGAATATCTTGAAGCTACAAATTCGCTTCTTGGTTTTTCTATCATCTTAAAGTTAATATTAGCTCCATAATCTATTAATAGTTTTAATGTTTCAAAATTGTTGTATATTGCGGCAATATCCATAGCAGAAAAATATGAAGCATCTATAGTTTCATTGCTTTTTATAATTTTTGTATTTTTATCTAATAATTTATTTAAATCTAAATATGGAGAGTTTTTTAATGTTTTTATAGAATTGGTTTGATTGTTTTCTGCTGCTATATGTATTAAAGAGTATCCTCTCTCATCTTTTATATTTGGATTAACATTTTGGCTTAGCATATTTTGTATGGTTTTTATGTCGCCTATTTTTACAGCATTAATCATTTTATTTTCATTTTCTGTTAGTGCGTATGATATGTTTATTATTAAGATATATAGTATTATCAGTTTTTTTATCATTATTATTTTCCATTATTATAAATTATTATACTATTATAAATTATTATACTATTATGTAAACTAAAACTTTTGCATTTTATTTTAGTAAAATACAGTATATTAGAAAATTACATAACTTGAAAAAATATTAATACTTTATATAATATCTCTAATAATTTTTTAGTGGAGAACAAATAGATGCAAAATTATTTATTATATATAATAATAGCCGTTGTTGTTATTTTGGCTTTAATAATATTATTGGTATTAAAAAATAAATCGAAAAAACCTCAAGTATCTTTAACAACTTCAAAATCAAAATTTTCTCTATCCTCATTATTTAATAAGTCGTCAATCAATGATGAGTTTTTTGCAAGTTTAGAGAATATGCTTATAACAGCAGATGCAGGAGTTGAAACTACAAAAGATATTATTTCAAAATTAAGAGATATTGTAGAAAAAGAAAATATAAAAGATTCATCAGAAGTAAAAAAGCATTTAAGAGAGATTTTAATATCTAAGTTCATAAATAAAAAAATAGAATTAAAAGAAAAGAATATATTATTTATAGTAGGGGTTAATGGAGTAGGTAAAACTACTTCAATTGCAAAACTAGCAAATATATTAAAACAAAATCATAAAATAATTTTAGTAGCATCAGATACATTTAGAGCAGCCGCTATAGAACAGCTTGAAGAATGGGCTAATAGATTATCTGTAACTATAGTTAAAGGTCAGCAAGCAGGAGACCCAGCTAGTGTATTGTTCTCTGCTTTAGATAAGGCAAAAGCAACAAATGCTGATATAGTAATCGTTGATACAGCTGGTAGATTTCACAATCAGGATAATTTAGTTAAGCAATTAGAAAAAATGAAAAAAATAGCTACAGAGAGATTTAGTGAGTTTAATTTTGTGCCTATACTTGTATTAGATGCTAATGTTGGGCATAATGGTATAGAGCAGGCTAAAGTATTTACTAATGCTTTAAATATACAAGGAGCTATTGTTTCAAAATTAGATAGTTCTGCTAAGGGCGGAGTTGCTATAAGTGTGTCTCATTATTTATCACTTCCTATATATTATGGAGGATTTGGAGAGAAGGTAGAAGATTTTAGAGAGTTTAATGCTGAAGAGTTTATTGATTCTATTTTACAATAATTGTTTTGGAGATTCGTATGTCTTTAGTAATAAAACCTTCTTATGATATTTATGGTTCTGTATATATACAAATAAGTAAAAGTGATGCTCATAGGGCTTTAATATCTGCTGCTCTTTCTAAAGATATAAGCATATTAAAACCTTGGATGAAAAATGTAGGTAATGATATAGAAGTAACAAAGAATGCTGTTTCTAATTTTGCTGACTTAGTTCCAGAATTAGATTATTTGAGGGTAATTCCTAAAAAAGATAATTCTATTAATGATATAGTAGTGGACGTTAAAGAGTCTGGCACTAGTTTAAGGCTTCTTATTCCTATAATGTCTGCACTTAATATTAATACAACCTTTATTGGCTCTAAAAAACTATTTTCTAGACCTATATCGGTATATGAACAGATATGGCAAGCACAGGGTTTATTTTTTGATAAAAAAGAAGATTCTCTTACAATAAAAGGTCAATTAAAAAGCGGAGATTTTACAATAAAAGGTAATATCAGCAGTCAGTTTATAAGCGGTTTATTATTTGCTGCTCCTTTACTTGAGGGTAATTCTAAAATTATAATTGAAGGCGAATTAGAATCATCTCCTTATGTATTTATGACATTAAAGACATTAAAAGAGGCAAAGATAGAAATATCAAAAAACATGGAAAACTCACTTATAGAAATATACGGCTCTCAAGAATATTCTGCACTCAACTATGAAATAGAATCTGATTGGTCGCATGCTGCTTTTTTTGCTGCTGCGGGTGCTTTGGGAGGAGAGGTTACTCTTTACGGATTAAATAAATATTCTATACAGGGTGATAAAGAGATATTAAATATATTAAAGTTTATGGGAGCTTCTATTAATTGCAATGAAGATGGTTCTATTACAGTTAAAAAAATGGGAAGACTTCATGCTATGGATATAGATGTATCAGATATACCAGATTTAGCTCCAATAATTACAGCATTAGCTTCTACTGCTAAAGGAACTACAAAACTATATAATGCAAGCCGTTTAAGATATAAAGAAAGCGATAGAATTAATGACTTAAAAGATAGTTTCACTAAAATAGGAGCAAAAATAGAAGTAACAGATGATGAAATATATATAGAGGGTGTTGAAAAATTAGAAGGCGGAAATACTACTTCCCATAATGACCATCGTATAGCTATGGCATTAAGCGTTGCTTCTACTATATCCAATAATGATATTATTATAGATGATGCTGAGTCTATTAATAAATCTTCTTTTAACTTTTTGGAACAGTTCAAAAGTATAGGTGCTAAAATAGATTAATATATTATTATTTATTAAAATATTTTGATTTATCTCTAAATCTTAAACGAACAACTCTAAATAATGCTTCAGCTATTATGTTTTTAGACATTTTGGATTGTCCGCTTCTTCTTTCATAAAATATAATAGGCTCTTCTGCTATTTTTTTACCAGTGCTTTCAAAAGAATAATTCATCTCTATCTGGAAAGAATATCCAGCTGATAAAATATTGTCAAAGTTCATAGTTTTTAATACAGATACTCTAAAGCATTTAAATCCGCCAGTAATATCCATTATCTTTGAACCTAATATAAATGAAGCGTATCTATTTCCATAGTATGATAAAAATAATCTTCTTAAAGGCCAATTAACTACACTAATACCATTACAATATCTTGAACCTATAACTAAATCCAAATTCTCTTTTTCCATTCTATCAACAAAATTAACAACAAAATTAGGGTCATGAGAAAAATCTGCATCCATCTCTATAACATAATCAGGATTATACTGAAAAGAATGTTTAAACCCAGCTATATAAGCAGGTCCAAGTCCCTCTTTTTTTTCTCTCTTTAATAAATGAACTCTATTATTATCTAAATATTTCTCAACAATACTTGCTGTGCCGTCTGGACTATTATCATCAACTACTAGTATTTCTATATATTCTGGAAGTGCTAATACGGTATTAAGCATTTTCTCTATATTATCTTTTTCATTGTAAGTAGGTATTATTATTATAGCTTTCATTTAGATTCCCAATTTTTTAGATTTTAAATTATTATATATTATTTTTATTATGTTTTCAATATTATTTAGAATAATTATCAAGTTCATTACAAAACTTAACAAAGTCTTCATAAACAGTAATAGACTGCAAATATCTTAAATCTATCATTAAACCAGAATCTATATGCTTAAAAAACTCCACGTCCCATAACTCTGTTTCTACAAATCCTTTTTTATAATCATATTTATAATATTCAAACTTATAATAAAATGTTCTAAAATATTTTACTTTAGCAAAGCATAATTTATATATTCTAAATATTATTCCAATAGTATCATTAGTATTAAAAAACTTATCTGTAAAAATTAATGCTTTATGAGAGTTTTCTTTCTCTTGATACCATTTATCATTTTCCTTTATTAATTCATATTTTTTGATTATGTTTTCCTTATCGGCAGAGTATAGAGAGTTGTAGTTATAATCATATCTTACCATTTTATTGTTATAATCTATATCTTCACATATTATATAAAATGTTTTAGTATCTGTATGTATATTTATTTTTATATTAGAATCTTTATAATTTTCATCTGCTCTAAAAACATCATATTCTGATGGGCAAGCATTAAAATGTGTATCACATTCTATATGTATTACATTTTTAAATATTATTTCTATATCATGATAGCAAGATAAATCATTACTTCCTACAATATGCAAGTCTGTTTTATAATCATTAATCATAAAATCTAACCACATATTATCTTTAATTGACTCATTAATTTTTTTTAATGTTTTTTTTGCTTCTATAATATTTATGCTATTAATATAGTTATAAAATTCTTTTTCTAAATATGTAATATTATTAAATGCTAATTTATCTTGATGTTTAATTATTTTTATATTTATATTGTTATCAAAAAACAGTTCATATTGAAAATTATCATGAGTTATTATTATTTTATTATCTTCTTCTGTAATATTTGCTTTATTGTTATTTTTTTCTTTAATATGTTTTGCTAATTTATATAATATGTTTTTATCAATTTCTTTTGAATTATTGGATATATTTATTATTTTATTATTATTATCAAGAGATAGTATTTTATACATATATGATAACCCTAATATTTTAATTATATGTTTTATTATATATAAAAATAGTATTAATTGAAATAGGTTATTTATGTAATTTTCATTAAAATACTTTGTAAATAATATAAAATATATATAAAAACAGGGAACTTTTTTCGATATATATACGTCTAATATTTTGTAATAAAGAGATATATTTGATTAGAGAGGTTTAGTTAGTACATGAAAAAAAGGCTTATATTATTATTTGTATTATTATTTTCATCACTCCTTATTGCTCAGCCTTATGGACCAGGACATGGCAGAGGAATGAGAGGCGGCGGCAGGGGAATGCATAGAGGAACTGATAAATTGGGTCCAGATGCTTTACGTTTTTTACAAATGGCTGGCATAGTATTAACAGAAGAGCAAACAAAGAAAGTTTATGATATAGCTATTAAATTTGTACAAGAAGAAGAAAGCATTAGACTAGAAATAGAAAAGATAGATTATAGTATAAGAGAAGAACTTATTAAAGATAATCCAAACAGAAATATGCTAAAGAATCTTATTAAGTCTAAAAAAGATTATGAAGCAGAGAGAGATTATTTGAAAATGGTTCGAGATTTAGATATAATAAATGTATTAACACCTCAGCAAAGATCTCAGCTTCACAATTGCAAAATGAGGTAATTATTTTTTATGAGTGGTGTAGAGATGGCGTTTGATGAAAATAATTTTTTAGAAGCCTTTAAAAAAGGAGATGAAGAGGCTTTCAAAGAGCTTATGGAGGCTTATAAAAAACCTTTAATTAATCTTGTATATTCTCTTATTTCTAATTATGATGAGGCAGAAGAGATTGTACAAGATGTTTTTGTAAGTTTTTATATAAAGAGGGAGAGCTTTGAAGGAAGGTCTAAGATTTATACTTGGCTTTATAGGGTTTCTTTCAATAGGGCAGTTGACCATATAAGAAAAAAAGAGAGAGAAAAAAGATACAGACTTAAAGAATACAGAAATGCCCAAATGCAGGAAGCTCATGATAATGACAGTATAAATAAAATCATTATAGCAGAGAGTTTATCTAAATTGGAAGATGATTTTAGAATACCTCTTATGATGGCAGAATATGAGAATTATTCTTATACTGAGATATCTGAGAAATTGGACTTGCCTGTTAATACCGTAAGAACAAGGATATTTAGGGCAAGAAAAAAATTATTAGAAATAATAAAAAAAATGGGGGTAACTTTATGAACAACACACATGAGTATTATGAAATGCTTATTAGCAGATATAAAGATAATGATTTAAATGATGAAGAAATAGCAGAAATGGAAAAACATTTGCATGAATGTGCTGAATGTAGAAAGTTTAAAGAAGAAATTTTTGCTATGTCATCTATTTTAACTGGGAAGATGCCCATAGAAGTAAATAACACAAAAAAGAAATTTAAATTCGTACCTTATATTGCTTCTATAGCAGCTATGTTATTGATATTTGTTGGAATAGGTGTAGTTATTAACAACAATAATAATACAGCATCTGCTCCAATAGTAGCTTCAACATCTGTTTCTCAAGAACAAGAAGAGAATGTATATAGCGAAGATGTTTACAGTGATTATGCACTTTTATCTACATACTTTGATTATGCCGAAGAAAATCAAAGCACTGAAGAAGACAGCATAACAGTATTATCTGCTTATATGGCTTATATGGAATAAAATTAATTTTTGGAAGTGTTTACAACTCCAAAAGGTATTCTTAATTTTACTATAGTACCTGCACCTTCAGAGCTATCTATTGTAATTGCACCTTGCATAGTATCAAGAAGATCTTTGACTACAGATAAACCTATTCCTATGCCGCCGTATTCTCTTTCAAACCTTGAATCGCTTTGATAGAATGGTATAAAGATTTTCTTTAATTTGCTTTGCTTTATTCCTTTGCCTGTATCTTTTACCGTAATTTCTATTTCATTTGGTATGATGTTTTGCATAGAATGATAATTAAATAAGTCTGGTGATAAATCTATAACTTTAGTTTCAATAGTATCAAGCATTCTAACGTTTATAGATATTGTGCCGGACTTTGTAAATTTAAAGGCATTAGAGACTATACCTTCCATTATCAATCTAAATCTCTCTTTATATCCTATTAGAGTCTTACAATTTTCTTCTATATTTATTTCTGTATTAATATCTTTTGGGTATAAAATTTTATATCCTTCTATTATTGAGTTTAATTCATCTTCAACATTAAATTCAGAAGTATAACTATAGCTTTCATCATCTTTAATGGCAATCTGTATTAAATTATTATTATTATCATATAGTTTTTTTATACTTCTAGATATAACATTAATAGCCTCTTCTTTTTTATCTTCAGCTAATGTTTTTCTTTTTAATAAATTAATATACCCCATTATCTCTGTAAATGGGTGTCTAAGTTCATGTGTAATAGTTGCCTTAAACTCTCTTATAAGCTTATTATAATAATTAACACTTTTTTTCAAAGAGTTTATTTCATTAAATAGAGAAACTAATCTTTTTTGTAAAATATCCGTATGCTTTTTTTGCTGTTCATATAGTATTGAAAAATAAAGTCTGTTTAAGCCTATTTCTGTACCAGCATTTTTTATTATTCCTTCTTTGCACCATTTTATAGCCTCAGTAAACTCCACAAAAAAAGAATCAATATTCTCTTCCATAACAGAACCATCAGTTTTTACTTTTTTAGGTTTTAATCCTGTTATATCGCATGTAGCAATATTTATTCTCTCTGTAATAATACCAGAAGAGCTGTAATACTGATGTCCTAAAACTTTAATATTCTTTATATTAACACTATATCCTGTCTCTTCTTCCAATTCTCTTTGAGCACATTTTCTTATACCCATATTACTGTCTTTCATGTTAAGCTCATCTTCTTCAAGCATACCAGCTGGAAACTCTAAAAATGACATAATATTTTCATCTATTTCGCCAGCACTTTTATTATTTAATACTTTTTCTTTATAGTATACTACGGGTCTGAAATTTTTAATCATAAGCACATGCATTTGATTATCTATATAAGCATATGGAACTATTATAACCGCATCAGAGCCTTTTCTGTTAATGATATCGCAATTATATTCTTTTGAAAAACTTCCGTCATCATATTCATTTATAGCTATAAATCTTTCTAATGTAACAAAACCAGTATCCAATTTTATTTCAGGAGATTTATGAAAAAATTTAGTATCTTTGACTTTTTTTTTATTAGCCATAATAGTGTTCTCTTTTTTATGTATTTTTATTGAATTTTTTAATGAGAGTAATAACATTGCCTTTTTTATTATGTTTTACTTCATCAAAATATGATTTTATTATTATAATTCCTCTTCCGCTTTCTCTTGCAAAACCATCATCTTTAATCGTTTTTAATGCTTTGTTTATATTAAAGCCTTCTCCGCTATCTTTTACTGTGATTGTGATAGTTCTATCATTTTCATTCATGTCTAAAGTTAATTCTATATTGGTATTTTGAGCAAGTTCGCTTTTTAGTAATTCGTTTAGTTTTTTATTATATATATTTTTTTGAAGCCACTCTTTTTTTTGTTCATACAATATATTGAGGTTACCATGTTCTATAGCATTGATTATTACTTCATATAATGCTGATGAAAAGAGGTCAGTATCTATTATATATTTATCTATTCTTAGACATATATTTTCTATGAGTTTGCTTATATTATCTAAATCATTATCTAGTATATACTTTTCCACTTCAAAACAACCCTGTAATAGCTTTATTAGAAAGTATACCATTATAATGATATTATATCAAATTTAATATTTATATTTTTTTATAAAGTATTACTTATTAAATGTAATTTTTATATTGTATAATTGTATTTTAGTGGTATTTTTTGCGTTTTATTAATATAATATTAAGCATAATACTAGTTTAAGGATATAAACAATGTGTAAATTTGATAAGCATTTCTTGATGAGTACGGAAGGTGTAAAGGAATATTGTAAAAAAGTCTTAAAATATTTTAATGAAGATGAAGAAATTGAGGCTATTGAAATAGGGGACGGTAATATAAATTATGTGTTTAAGGTTTTTAATAAAGATAAATCTATTATAATAAAACAGGCTGATGAGTTTTTACGTTCTTCAGGAAGAGCTTTAGATGTTTATAGAAGCAAGATAGAAGCTGAAATATTAAAAATAGAGTATTCTTTGTCGCCTAATCATATACCTAAAGTTTATTCTTATGATGAGAATATGCATGCTTTGGCTATGGAAGATATATCTGATTATAAAAACATGCGTAAAGAGTTATTAGAAGAAAAAGAGTTTGATAATTTTTCTGATGAGATTGCTGACTTTTTATCTAATGTTTTGCTTCCTACAACTGATTTGGTAATGGATAGGGCAGAGAAAAAAGATAATGTGAAGCTTTTTATAAATAAAGAATTATGCGATATCACAGAGGATTTAGTTTTAACAGAGCCTTATTATAATTATAAAAATAGAAATATAATATCTAAAGGACAAGAAGATTTTGTAGAGAAGTTTTTGTATAATGATGAAAGCTTAAAGTTTGAAATATGCAAATTGAGAGATAGGTTTATGAATTATTCTCAGGCACTTATACATGGGGATTTGCATACAGGCTCTATATTTATAAATCAAAACGGAATAAAAATAATAGACCCTGAGTTTGCTTTTTATGGACCTATAGGATACGATATTGGTAATGTTATAGGAAACTTATTTTTCTCTTTGGCTAATAAAACTTATTTTTCTAATAATAAAGATTTTGTTCAATGGATAAAGAAAACAATAATAGATACATTTGATAAAATAAATATTTCTTTAAGAAAAAAGTATGATGATATAGTTACATTTAGTCTTTATAAAAATGAGAGTTTTAAAGAATATTATTTGAGTTCTATATTATCAGATTCTATAGGATATGCTGGCACAGAGATGATAAGAAGGACAGTAGGCGATTCTAAAGTAGCCGAAATATCATCTTTAGAATTATCTGATAAAAAACTTATGATGGAGAGAGTATTAATAAAAACAGCAATATTGTTTATAAAAAACAGAAATACTATAAATGAAGGTAAGAAATTAATAGATATATTTGAGTTTATAAAAGAGTAAGATTTTATAGATGAATAAACTTTTAATACTAAAAAGGCTTAATCTTAAATAAATAAGATTAAGCCTTTATTTTAGAAGAACTAAAATATTAGAACCAGTATCTGAATCCTAATTGACCAGCAAAGCCAAAGAATGAACCAAAATCAAAACCGCTTCCGCCATCACCTATATATATACCCAATAATCTAAATCCGCCGCTTCCAACACTAAGTACACCTACACTAGGAGCCAATTCCACAAATACTTCCCAGTTTTTAGCAAATATAAAAGAGAATCCTATAGGTACTCTTAATGCAGCATTAATATTCCAATATTGGCTTCCAAAATCAGCACTTAAACCCAAACCAGGTCCTAAATAGAAGTGAATACCAACTGAATCTTGTAACAAAGGAATTTTTAATCCCCACCAATCCATAGTAAATCCAATACCGAAAAACGTATAACCACTACCAAATAATATTCTTGCTGATGCTCCAAACATTAAAGGAACGCCTTTAAATTGTCCTGTTATACCTAAAGAAGTATTAGCAGGAAAACCTCCCATAAATGCAGCACCAATAGCAGCACCATCAGAATAGGCTGCTTGTGCTTGAGTAGGAACAGTAGTTATTAATGCCAAAGCAAGAATAACAGATATTATAATTTTTCTTAACATAAGATATCTCCTTTTATATTATATTATATTATATTATATTATATAAAAGTCAATAGATTTGTAGTTGGTATGATATGAATTGCTTTATGCATATATTGTTTTTATATAAGTTTTTAAGTTTAAAAAAGCTTGGGCGGGTATGATTTTTCTGTGTGAATATAAAAGATAAACAAAATAAAAAATTCAAATATAAACCAAAAAGTATAAAGGGTGGGGAATGTAAATAGATTTTAAATTTTATTTACGCTCCCCGCCCTCAATATTTAATGCTTAATTTTGAATTTTTAGTTTTAATTATATTTATTATTTCAATATGAATTATGGCACCCACCCTAGTGTTTTTTTATTTAAAATATAATTAACGCACGCTTAATTTACTATAAAAATAAATACGTTACAAATAAAATAATTTTTATTAAACAAAAAATCTGCTTACCGTGCGTATTTAAAAATCTATATATTATGATAACTATTAATTGAAATTTTATTGTTTTAATATAATATTGTCTAATTAATCTTAATAAAAATCATAAATCATGTTTTTATTTTTAAAAAAGAGGAAAAATATGCAAAACAATATTGATAAAGTTTTAATACTAGATTTCGGCTCTCAGTTTACACAGCTTATTACAAGAAGAATAAGAGAATTGAATGTGTATTCAGAGATTCACCCATTTCAGGTTTCAATAGATTTTATAAAAGAGTTTAATCCAAAGGCAATAATACTCTCAGGAGGCCCTTCAAGCGTATATGAAGAAGATGCTCCTAAAGTTGATAAGAAGTTATTTGAACTTGGTATACCAATACTAGGAATATGTTATGGTATGCAAATAATAGTTTATTCTATGGGCGGAAAAGTTGAAAGTGCGGACAAAAGAGAATATGGGAAAGCTGAAATTGAAATTACTAATCATGAAAGCATATTTAAATCATTTGGTAAAAACAATATTGTGTGGATGAGTCATGGCGACAGTATTAAATCTATTCCTGAAGGTTTTGAACTTATAGCTAAAACACCTAATACTGAACTTGCTGCTATAGAAAATAAACAAAAAAATATTTATGCTATACAGTTTCACCCTGAAGTAGTTCACACTGAAAACGGAATAAAGATAATAGAAAATTTCTTATTTAATATTTGTAAATGTGAAAGAAATTGGAATATGGGTTCTTTTATAGAATATGAAATAAAAAGAATAAAAGAAACTGTAGGAGATAAAAATGTAATACTTGGGCTTTCTGGAGGAGTTGATTCTTCTGTTGCTGCAGTGCTCATAGAAAAAGCTATAGGAAAGCAGTTAAAATGTATATTTGTTAATAACGGACTATTAAGAAAATATGAAGATAAAAAGGTTGTTGAAGTATTTAGAGATAATTTCAATATTGATTTAATTTATGTTGATGCTTCAAAGAGATTTTTAGATAAATTAGCAGGAGTTACTGACCCTGAGCAAAAGAGAAAAATAATAGGTCATGAATTTGTAAGCGTATTTAATGATGAAGCTAAAAAGATAGAGAATGTAGGATTTTTAGCACAAGGCACGCTTTATCCTGATGTAATAGAGAGTGTATCTTTAAGAGGAAGTTCTGCTGTTATAAAAAGCCATCATAATGTAGGCGGACTTCCAAAGGACATGAAATTTGAACTTTTAGAGCCGTTTAGAGAATTATTTAAAGATGAAGTAAGAGAGATTGGCTTAGAATTAAAGCTTCCAGAAGATATAGTTTACAGGCAGCCTTTCCCTGGTCCTGGGTTAGCAGTTAGAATACTTGGAGACATCACAGAAGAGAGAGTAAAAATACTTCAAGAGGCTGATGATATAGTTGTAAGCGAGATAAAAAAGGCTGGACTTTACAGAAAATTATGGCAGTCTTTTGCTATACTTCTTCCTGTAAAAAGTGTTGGTGTTATGGGAGATGGTCGTACTTATGAGCAGGTTTGTGCTGTAAGATGTGTTGAGAGTGTTGATGCTATGACAGCTGATTGGGCTAAGATTGATTATAATGTTTTGGGTATAATATCAAACAGAATAATAAATGAAGTAAAAGGTATTAACCGCGTTGTTTATGATATATCTTCAAAACCGCCTGCTACTATAGAATGGGAATAATATAATAGCATGGATGCAAAAGTTAAATCGGTAAAAAATAAAACTATTGATTTTGATATAAATACTAAAGAAGGTAAAGTATATTTCAATAAATGTATTATAGATAATGATACTTTAAAAGAATACAAAAAAGAAGATATTATAAATAAAACTATAAACGGTGATACCTTTGATGTATTAAAAAAAATAGAAAACAATATAACTGATTTAATGATAGTTGATCCGCCTTATAATATATCAAAAAACTATCATGGATATAAGTTTAAAGATAGAGATAATTTAAGCTATGATAAATATACACATCTATGGGTAGAAAGTATTATTCCTATATTAAAAGAAAATGCTACAATATATGTATGCTGCGATTGGAAGTCAAGCCTCGTTATAGGAAATGTGTTAGAAAAATATTTTAAAATACAAAACAGGATTACTTGGCAGAGAGAGAAGGGGAGAGGGGCAAAAAATAATTGGAAAAATGGAATGGAAGATATATGGTTTGCTACTCTTTCAAATAAATATACTTTTAATATAGATAAAGTAAAGATAAGAAGAAAAGTAATAGCTCCATACAAAATAGAAGGAAAACCAAAAGATTGGATAGAGACAGAAGATGGAAATTTTAGAGATACTTGCCCATCTAATTTTTGGGACGATATATCTATTCCTTATTGGTCAATGCCAGAAAATACAGCACACCCTACACAAAAGCCAGAAAAGTTAATAGCAAAGTTAATATTAGCTAGTTCTAATGAAAATGATTTTGTATTTGACCCATTTTTGGGAAGCGGTACTACATCAGTTGTAGCTAAGAAATTAGGAAGAAACTACTCAGGCATAGAGCAAAACCCAGCATACTGTGCTTGGGCAGAAAAAAGAATAGAATCTGCTTTGCAAAACAAAGAAATACAGGGCTACACTGATAATATATTCTGGGAGAGAAACACTATGCAGCTTCAAAATAAGCTAAAAAAATAATTGAAAAAAATATGACTTTATGTTAAAATTAATTTGGTATTGTTAATATTTTTTTTGATTAAAGGCTCGTTATATGCATGTTGATATAATAAATTACATTAAGGCTGATAATGTCAAAATAATATATAAAAATACTACTTTTCAAGATTTAGCTGCCATATCATTTAAAAATCCTCCAAAACTATTTATCATCACAAATGCAAATAAGAAAATTTTTGGTGTTGTTACATATAATGATTTGTTTGCCGTTTTAGTAAAACAAATGAAAAAAAAGAATATAGGCTGTCTTGCTAATCAAGATATATCAAAACTAGTTACTAAAAATTATATAAAAGTTCCATTTAATACAGATACTAATGATGTGTTTAATATGATGATAGATAAAAAACTAGATTATGCTATTGTTGTTGATGATAAAGATTTCCCTATAGGAATAGTGGATATATACACTTTATATGATATAATCCTTAAATTAAAAATAAGAAATATAAGGCTTAGTGTAGATAATATAGAACTAGAATCATCTATAGAAAAAGATAGATTTATCAAAGAGTTAAAAAAAGAAATAGATATATTAAATGAACAATCAATTATTGACCATATTACTAATTTATACAATATAAGATATTTTTACAAGGTTATAGAAGAGGAAGCTGAGAGGGCTAAGCGTTATAAATATACTATATCTCTTATATTTATGGATTTAGATCATTTTAAAAATGTAAATGATATATATGGTCATGATTGCGGTAATTTGGTTTTGCATGAAATAGGACGTTTATTAACTTCATCATCTGATAACATACTAAGAAGAAGTGATATTTCTTTTAGATACGGAGGCGAAGAGTTTATTATTATTTGTCCTAATACTAATAAAGATGAAGCATTTACTGTTGGAGAGAGAATTAGAAGAACTGTTGAAAATAAAGTTTTTAATTATGAATCTCAAGATATAAAAATTACTATAAGCATAGGCATATCTGAATATAGGCATAATTCAAAAACATCAATATTTCAAAGTGTAAAAGAATCAGACATGGCTATGTATGAGGCTAAACATCAAGGCCGAAATAAAGTAATTATATATGACGAGAGAATGTCTGAAAGAAAATAGTATATTTATTATAAGGATATATTTATGGAAAGTTTATTTTTACCAAATTATACTATTGGAAGCGATGCATATAATTATATAGATGATATATGTAAAAATTATGGCTCTAATGCTGTTATTATTTCTGGAAAAAAATCTTTAAATGCTTCAAGAGATATTTTATTAAAGAGCTTAAAAAATATAAATGTAACTGCTGAAATTTATTATGGCGGTGTTGCTAGTTATGAGAATGTTGAGATGATCAAAAATATTAAAGAGATAAAAGAAGCGGATATGGTTTTTGCTGTTGGAGGCGGTCGCTGTGTTGATACAGTAAAAACTCTTTGCGATATGATAAATAAGCCTTTATTTACATTTCCTACATTAGCTTCTAATTGTGCGGCTGTTACAAGTTTGTCTGTTATGTATAATAGCGATGATTCTTATAAGAACTTATATACTCAAAAAAGACCTGCTATTCACACTTTTATTAATACTGATATTATATTAAACTCTCCTGAGAGATATTTTATTGCAGGCATGGGAGATGCTTTATCTAAGCAATATGAAACTTTATTTTCTACAAGAAATGAAGTTTTTGATTATAAAAATTTCTTAGGCTATGAAATAATAAAAGAATGTTCTAATGATATAATAAAATATTCTTTAAAAGCTTTTAATGATTTTAAAAACAAAAAGCCTACTGATGATTTTAATAGAGTAGTTTTGCATATAGTCTATACTACAGGACTTACATCTGTTACTATGAGAGATGATTATCATATATCATTGCCTCATGCTGTGTATAATGGACTTACAAGAATAAAGGAGATAGGGGAGAAGTTCTTTCATGGAGAGCTTGTCGCTTATGGCATACTTTTGCTTTTAACTATGGATAAAAAATTTGATGAACTTGAAAAAGTTTTTAATTTTAATAAATCTTTATCTCTTCCAACTTCAATAAAGGCAATAGGTATAAAAGATATAAGTTTAGAAAATGAAGAGTTATCAAAAGTTTTAGAAGGGGCATATGTTTCAAAAGATTTGGAGGTTTCTCCTTATCCTATTACTAAAGATATGATAATTAATGCTATGCTAGAGCTTGAAGAGTATAATATAAAAAAAGCATTATAATTTTTGTTTATGTTTAAAAAATAAAAAGCTCTGGAATGATGTTTTTTCCAGAGCTTAATTTTTGTTTAAATTTATTTTTATTTTAATGTTATAACATAATTCCATTGAGGCTCTGGGTATCTTCCAGTTTTTCCAACAGGCATTCCATTAGAATCTGTTATTTCAGCTTCAGCGTATAATAAATATCTTCCTTTAGGTAAATATTGTCCGCCGCTTAATGGAGATTTTCTTCCTGCAAAATAGAATTGAGTTTGTGCTTGTCCTTCTATAACATATATTTTTGGAAGATAGAATATTAAATCTCTGCTTAAAATATTATAATTATCATCTATTCTTCTAGCATAAAATCTTATTCTAGCAAATTTACCTTGAGGAGGTGTTTTTACAGCCAAAGTTATTAATAATGGCTCACTTCTTGAAGCAACGAATCTGTCATTATAATTTATAATAAAAGAGCTTATATTAACAGCTTGATTATTATTAAATGTTTGATTATTTCCCATATTAGGCTCTACAACTACAGTTCCTGTTGTATCATAAATATATGCTGAACTACCAGAAGAAGGTTTTTTAGTAGGCTCTGGTGCTATATCTGGTATATTGTTATTATTATTAGCTTCATATAAACCATCATCTGTTAATGCTATACCATTATTATTTGTATTTATATTAGTTTCTGTTATAGTAGGGTCAATAGTTTGATTTGTAGATAAGAAATCTTTTTCTTCTTGAGTAATATCTTCACCAAATATATCATCTATTGTAGTATCAGTTGTTTCAGTTGTGTTTGTTTCTGGGAAATCTAGATTTGGCATTCCTTTGCTATTTAATATACTTCTTACAATAAAAAATCCAGCAACTGCTGCTATTAATATTAAAAGAATTATTATCACTGGTTTTAATTTAGTTTTGATTTCATTAGGCATAATTATTACTTCCGTTTTTTAAAATTATATGTTAATTAATTCGGATAATAATAAAAATGTTTTATAAAAAAATAATTAAAAGTATATTAATCGCACAATATGTTAATCCCAAAGGAAGCTTTTTAATTCTTTTGATAGGTTAAGACCGGATAGTTTTTTTAATGCTTTTATTTGTATTTGTCTTACTCTCTCTCTTGTGATATTTAATTCTTTTCCTGTATCTTCCAATGTTTTAGGCTCTTTTCCGTAGAGTCCGAATCTTTCTATAATTACAGTTCTTTCTTTTTCGTCTAGGGCTTTTAATGCTTCTGTTAAAGTATCTCTTAAACTTTCCATAAAAGCATCTTGATGAGGTGAAGGGAAGTTTTTATCTTCAATAAAAGAAGTCATATCATTATTATCAGAGTTTTTAAAGAAAGAGTCTACACTAGCAGTTTCTTGTGTGAATACTATTATAGAAGAGAGAGTTTTTCTGTCTATTTTCATTTCTTTAGCTATTTCATCTATTGAAGGCTCTCTTCCAAGCTGCTGAGTGAGGTTTTTAGATATTTGTATACTTTTTTTTATTAATCTTGCTATATGCATTGGAAATCTTATGATATGTCTTTTGCTTGATATTTCTTTAACAATACTTTGCTTTATCCACCACACTCCATAAGTAGAGAATTTAAATCCTTTTCTATATTCAAACCTTTTTACTGCTTCTATTAAACCAATATTTCCTTCATCTATAATATCAATAAAAGGAACACCGCTATTATAATATCTCTTTGCAATACTTATAACTAGCCTTAAATTTGACTTTACTAATTTATGCTGAATAGAATCTATTTCTTTATCAATCTCTTCAATTTCTTTAGAATACTTTTCTTCGTCCTCATCTATTAATTTATTTTTATTCTCTCGGCAAACTTCAAGACGCTGCCATAATTCTAATTCTTCTTCCTTTGTGAGCCTGCGTATTTCACCTATTTGTTTTAGGTATACGCTTACAGGACCTTTGTATTCTTCGTTAATATCTTTTTTCAAGTGTATATTTCCTATCAAAAGAATATAAAAATTTAATATATATAGAATAAAAGATTTTTAAAAATTGTCAAGGTTATAAGTATAAACTTGCTTCTATTCCTATTTTGTTTTCCATGTTTCTGTAGGCATATAATTGTTTTGAACGTGCATATTCGTATTTTACCCCTACAGTTATTCTATATATCTCAAAACCAATGCCTATAGCTATACTTGGAGTCCATTCATTATAAGAGTCTAATATAGTGTAGCTATTATATCCTCTTTTTACAGTATTTATTTCATCTAAATTGGCTGCTAAATATATGCTACTTATAAAACTAATCTCTCCCCATATAGGAACTCTAAAATCAATACCAGAAAATATACCAAATAAATTAACAAAATTTGATTTTTTAAATCCAGTAATAGCAAAATAACTTCCGCCATAAAATGTGAACCAAGAATATTTGTAATGCAAAGAAAACTGCATTTGCTCAAAACCGCTGTCTCTAAACTCTTCTGTTTCTCTATTATATAGAGTTTCATCTCCAAGTATATCTCCAGAAATATGTGCACATATATGTCTTAAAGGGCTAAATCTAAATCTTAAAGTATCATTGTATATATAGTCAAAAAAAGTTTCTACCTGCATATAAGTACCATACATCAAACTTTGTCCATAATATTGACTAGTACCATTTTTATATTTAGATAAGAAGAAGTGTGTTAAAAACCCAACTCCAATTTTGAATCTATGTATATCCATATATTTAAATGATATAGGTGTTACTTCAGTAGCAAGAGTAGGGTGATAAAAGAAATCAATATTGTCAAAGTTAAAATTAGGGTTTTTGTACATCTCTTTTATATTAAAGATTGTTCCTAATAAAAAACTGCTGTTATAAGCGTTTGGGTCAGCCCAAGAAGAAAAATATCTGTCTGTGTCATAATTCTTAAAAGGATTATAATTCCATTTTAATTTTGTATTTGTTTCATATGTGTCCATTTTAAATTTTATTGAATTAGTTTCTTGGGCATATATATGTATGCTTAAAATAAATAGTATTATAATAGTGTGTTTCATAAAAATTTCCTCTTTCATTGAACATTGTTCATTTTAATATATAGGATATTTTTGTCAATAGAATAAAATAAAAAGCTTTAAATTTTTATATTATTATATATAATATATGAGGTTAAAATAAATTATGAAATTGTTATTAAGAGTTTGTATTATATTTTTGGTGTTTGTTGTATCCAAAACCTATTCATTAGAATATAGTTTCTATCCGAAGGAATATATTAAGTTTAATAAATCTATCGTTAATATAGAAGATATAGATTATGTAGATTATTCTCAGAGTTTAAAAATATTAGACTTTCCTATGACTAGTAAGGCTGTATGGTTTAATAAAATATTTTTACTAGATGTTGTTTTTGAATTGTATAATATATTGGCATATTCTCCAAATATCAATACCAAAGTTTATTATCTAGCATTTTATAGAACTTTAAAAGAAATAGAAATCTTTGTTTCTAAAAATAGAAAAATCTCTGTGTTTTATCAATATTCAAGCACAATGCAAAATTATTATGACAACATGATTCGAAACCTTTCTATATCATATAATAAATTTAATTTTGACACACATATGTATATTGGTTTTAATTTTTACATTTCCTAAATATTTAATTTTTTTAACAATTAATTATTTTATTTTTTCTTTTAAAATATTTGCAATTATAATTATTTATGATATATTATTAGTATTAAAGTTTTTGAATAAAGGTTATAGGTGTCTGATTTAAAAGTATATGAAATAATATCTCTAGATGGTCCTTCGGGTGCTGGTAAAAGTACAGTAGCTAAGTTAGTTGCTAAAAAGTTAGGATATAAATATTTAGATACTGGTGCTATGTATAGGGCTGTAACCTTATTTTTTTTAAATAAAAACGTTAATATACAAAATGATAATGAAATCATATCTGCTATCAGCGATTTAAAAATTAGTTTTGACAATAATAACAAAATATACTTAAATGATGTAGATGTTAGTGAAGAGATAAGAAGTATAAAAGTTGTTAATATGGTTTCTAAAGTATCTTCTATCAGTGCAGTTAGAAAAAGTATGGTTTCTTTACAGAGAGCTATTGCTGAAAATGATAATTATGTGGTAGACGGCAGAGATATAGGAAGTGTTGTCTTTCCTCTTGCAAAATATAAGTTTTATATAGATGCTTCTGTTGATATTAGAGCTAAAAGAAGATATGAAGAAGAAATACAAAAGGGTAAAGATATAACCTTTGAAGAAGTGATTGACAGCATAAAGAAAAGAGATGAGTTTGACTCTAATAGGGAAGATAGTCCCCTAGTAGTACCTAAAGATGCTATTATTATAGATACTACAAATATGACTATAGATGAAGTTGTACAAAAAATCACAGATGTGGTTTTTAATAAAAAATCTAATGAATAATTAGATATTAACCTGATTTTAAGTTCAGGAGGGAGAGGGACGAATATGGAAGATAATAATTTATCAGAACAACAAAATGAATTTCTTAAGGCATTAGAGGAGAGTGACAATAAAACGCACTTTAAACTTGGAAGTGTTGTTAGCGGAAAAATAGTTCAATTCGATGACACTGATGTTTTTATAGATTTTAATTATAAGGTTGAAGGTAAAATAAATAGAAACGAGTTTGATAAAGAGCCTGTTAAAGGTGAAGAGATTGAGGCTGTAATAAAAGGCCAAGATAATAATAAAGGTTATGTTATTTTATCTAAGAGAGAGATTGATAAGAGAAAGGCTCAAGATTTAATAGAAGATGCTGTGAAAAATGCTACTCCAATTAATGGTGTTGTTAAAGAGGCTATTAAAGGCGGATTTACTGTTTCTATAATGGGACACAGTGCTTTTTGTCCTTTTTCTCAAATTGATATTTCTAGAGGAATTAAAGAAGCTGATTATATAGGCAAAGAGTTTCAATTTAAGATTATAGACAGAAAAGGAAATAAAGATATTGTTGTTTCTAGAAGAGTTTTACAAGAAGAGACTCAAAATAAAGTAATAGAAGAATATTTATCAAATTTAAAAGAAGGCGATATAGTAGAAGGAAAAGTTAAAAACATAGAGAAATTCGGTGCTTTCATACAATTAACTGAAGGTTTAGACGGTTTCCTTGCTATACCAAATATGTCTTGGGCTAAGATTATTAACCCTAAAAACATTATCACTAAAGGCGAAGAGAGAAAGTTTCGAGTTTTATCTGTTAATAAAGAAAAAAGAAAAGTTGATTTAGGTATTAAACAGCTTGAAGGTGATACTTGGTACAAGTTTGTTGAAGAGTATCATGTTGGAGATATAATCAAAGGTGAAGTTACTACTGTTAAAAAGTTTGGTGCTTTTGTAAATGTATATGAAGGCGTTGAGGGTCTTATACATGTTTCTGATTTGAGCTGGAACTCTCATGTTAATAATCCTAATGATTTTGTTAAAGTTGGTGCTTATTTAGAATGTAAAATTCTTGATATGAATGTACCTGAGAGAAAATTAACTTTAGGTTTAAAACAAGTTAAAGATAATCCTTGGGATAGTGCTGAGAGAGATTTCCCTGTTAAGAGTTCTGTAAAATGTAAAGTAAAAAGAATATTCAAAGACTTTGCTGTATTTGAACTTCCTAATGGTCTTGAGGGTATATGTGATATTAGCGATTTTGATTGGATGAACAATACTGTTAATATTAAAGACTATATAAAAGAAAATGAAGAAGTTGAAATGGTGATTATGTCTATAGACAGAGATAAGCAGAGAATTAAGCTTAGCTATAAACATACTAAAGAAAGTCCTTGGAGAGTATTTGACAAGGCTCATCCTCATGGCTCTATAGTTAATGGTACTGTTAAGGCTATTATAGATTCTGGTGTTATAGTATCTTTAGAAAATGATTTAGAAGGATATATGCATATTTCTCAAATAGATTTACCTAAAGGAGAAACTTTAGAAAGTGTACTTAAAGTTGGAGAGAGTTATCCTTTTGTTGTAAGAGAAGTTAATCAGGTAAAAAGAAGAATATCTCTTTCTAGAAGAGAGTATATGGAAGCTGAAAACAAAAAAGAAACTCAAAGCTATATTTCTAAAGAAGAGCCTACTTCTTTAACTTATAATCCTTTCGATAATATTAAAAATTAATTTATATAATTATAATTCTAAAATCATAAGTATTATTATGGTTTTAGAATTATTTTTTTTTTATTATCATCAAATATAAATTGACAAATAATTGCTTATATCATAATATTAATTATTGTATTTATGTATAAGTTTTTTTTCTTTATTATTTTTATTTTATCAATATGCTCATGCTCTAAAAATGAGATTAGCGATAGTGATAAAAATAATATAATACAAAATAAAAAAATAGAAAAAATAATCTCTCTCTCTCCTGGAGTTACTGATATATTAATTGATTTGAATGAAGCTCATAAGATAATAGCAGCAGATACTTTTTCAAAAGACATTCTAAAAAAAAATAATATAAATGTTTCTAATGTTTTTGATATGTTAAACCCTGATGCAGAAAAAATTATTTCACTTGACTCTGATATTATATTTATAAATAATCTCACAGCATTTTACACCAAAAACTCTCTTCTTTCATTGTCTAATCATACAATTATAACAATTACAAACAGTGAAACACTAAAGGGTATAGAAGATGATATATATTTTTTGGGAAAAGTATTAAATACTGATGATAGGGCTAAAGAAGTTGTTTCTAATATGCGTACAAAAATAAAAGAAATAAAAGATATAGGAGATACTATCACAAACAAAAAAGCTGTTTATTTTGAAATATCCGCTCTTCCTAATTTATATAGTTTTGGTTCTAATGTTTATTTAGATGATATTATTAATATTATAGGTGCTAAGAATATTTTTTCTAATAGAAATGAATGGATAAATGTCTCTGAAGAAGATGTTGTATATTTAAATCCTGATATAATTTTTACTAGTGTTGATTATGTAGATAACCCAGTAGCAGAAATAACAAATAGGGCTGCTTGGAGAGATATTAATGCTGTAAAAACAAGTAAAGTGTTTTTTGTAGAAGGGACATCTCTTCCAACGCATAATATAGTCTCTTCTATAATATTAATGGCTAAATATATTTACCCAGAAGAATATAAGGATATTAAATAAATATTATGATAAAAAAAATAATAATAATCTTTATTTTACTTATATTATCTATTATAACATCAATATGTATAGGAAGTATTTTTATTTCACCTAAAGAAGTAGTGTCTATTATATTATATAAATTATTTAATTTTGGTTTTGTTGATAATATAAATAAAATAAATATTGTTTTTAATATAAGACTTCCGCATATTATTTTATCATTATTTGTTGGTGCTTCTTTATCTATGACAGGCATTGTTATGCAGTCTATATTAAAGAACAGTTTAGCTTCTGTATATAATTTGGGTATATCTTCTGGGGCTGGTTTTGGGGTGAGTTTGATTATAATTAGCGGTATATATTTTAACTATTACTTTTTTATAATTTCTTCTATATTATTTGGTTTTATTACTATATTATTTATACTTTTTATTTCAAGAAAAATAGATAAAGATATAAGCAGTAATTCTATAATACTTGCTGGAGTTGTTATATCATTATTTTTTAGCTCTATTATGAGTTTTTTTGCCTATGCTTTTCCTAAATATTCTAATCAGATAATATTTTGGCAGTTGGGTAATTTATTTGTTAGGAATTATTTTGATATTTTTATTATAATATTATTAACTATAATATTTCTTATTGTATTAATAAAAAATGCTAATATTTTAGATATTATGACTTTTGGAGATAAGGAGAGTTTACTTCTCGGAGTTAATCCCAAAAAGTCTAGAATACTATTTGTATTATTATCTTCTTTGATTACTGGTGTTTTAGTTGCTTTTGTGGGGGTGATTGGATTTGTAGATTTAATATCGCCTCATATTGCAAGGCGTCTTTTTGGTGCTAAGCATATTATAGTGATTCCTATGAGTGCTTTAATTGGGGCTTTGATTTTAAATATTGCTGATATATTTTCAAGAATTATTATTTCTGGTGCTAATATTCCAATAGGTATAGTTACTGCTATTATAGGAGCTCCTTTCTTTTTGTATGTTTTTATTAAAAATTAGGGTTTATTTATGAAAAAAATTATAGAAGTGAAAAATCTTTATATTTCTTACAACAATATAAACATATTAAAAGATATTAGTTTTGAAGTTTATAGCAATGATATTTTATGCATAATAGGAGCAAATGGCTCTGGGAAGAGTAGTTTATTAAATGCTTTATGTAATTTAGTGAATTTTAAAGGTGATATACTTATAAATAATCAAAAAAATTATAATGAGTTATATAAAAAAATAGCTATGATGAGTCAGGTGTATAATATATATTTTGGATACACTGTTTATGATACTGTGATGATGGGGAGGTATATTAATTTTAAAGATAGGCTTTTGTCCTTACCCAGCAAAGAAGATAAAGATTTTGTTTTGCATTGTTTAGAGAAACTAAAAATATTACATTTAAAAGATAAACTTATAACCGAGATTTCTGGAGGGGAGCTTCAGAGGGTATTTTTGGCACGTATTTTTGCAAAAGAGCCTGATATTATAATTTTAGATGAGCCTACTAATCATTTAGATTTGAATATACAATTAGATTTAATAAACGATTTAAAACAATGGGTATTAGAAAATGAAAACAGATGCATTGTTGCTGTGCTTCATGATTTAAATAGTGCTTTATATTTTGCAAATAAAATACTAATATTAAAAGATTCTTCATTATATTATTATGGTTTAGTTAGAGATTTTGATATTAATTTAATTGATAAATTGTATGATGCTGATATATCTAAGTATATGCATGACTTTTTAAATATATGGAACTAGTTAAAAACTAATTTTACATAATATTTTTATTAAAAGATTAAATTCTATATGTCTTATTGTAATAAAATTGTAAAAAACTATTGACTTATACATTAACATAATATATTATTATGTTAATATACTATATTTTTTGTCCACTGGAGATAATTATGTTCCCTATATTGAATTTCGCGTTAATGCTAATTATTCCTATTATAGTTGTCGGTATTTCTAAAATTATCGATAGAAAAAAAAACAATAATAACTCAAATTATGATGATATTTTTGCTGAAGAAAAAGCGGCATTAGAAGGTATTATAGAAGAGAAAATATCAGAAGTTAGGGATAATGCCATAGATTTGGAGATTGCTGTAAAAAAAGCTGGTTTTATAAGCAAGTCTATGGAAGAAGATTTGGCTAAGCTTAATAATAAAATAGAATCATATAAAGATTATAAAGCTGCTGTATCTCAATATCAGGAACAAGTAGATTCACTCGAAGAGGCATATTTAGACATACTTAATAAAGTTGATACTGTATTAAAAGAACGTAACACTATAGAAAAAACATATAAAAGAATATCTGATGTGAAAACAAAAATGATAGAATTAGAAAAAAATGTTTCTTCTATACAAGATAATTTAATAGCTTCTTATAATGCTAAATTAAATGATTTTGAATCTGAATTGTATAAGAGATTTGATGCTCTTACTACTAATTTGCTCGCTCGTGATGCTCATTATACAGATATGGCTGAACAAGAGAAAGATAAGATATCAGCATTAACAGAAGAGTTTAAACTTCATGTTGCAAAGAAAGAAGAATTATTTACAAATCAGCTTACTCAGCTTGCTGAAAGAACTGCACGCAACAATATAGAACAATTAGCAGAATTATTTGAGAAGGGAAGAGATGAACTTATAAATAAATACTCTTTATTTGCTGAAGAGATTAACAGTAAATCAAAAGATATAGAAGAGCGTTATGCTAGTTTGAGTCAGTCGAAAGAAGGACTTGAAGTTGAACTTATAAACTTAAGAGACACTATACAGGAGAGACTTAATTCTATAACAGAGTCTAGTGTTGAAGAGTTTAAAGGTGAAATGGAGAAGACTAAAGAGTTCTTATACAATACATTAAAAGAAGAATTAGAGAAAATAGGAAATGAAAAAGAAGAGTTCTTAGAGTCTGTTGAAGATAAAGCACATTCTTTAGAGAAAACTATAGATGACATCAAAGATAAAGCAGAATTAATAACTAAGGATTATGAAGATAAAACTGTTCAATTGGAAACAGAGTTTACTACTCTTAAAAATGATATTAGCAATCGTTTAATAACTGAGGTAGAAGCATTCTCTAATAATATAAGAGATATACTTGAAAATGAAAATGATGGTGTTATCACTCTTTATAGAAACAAAACTAAAGAGCTTTCTGATTTAATAGTATCTATAGACGGTATGAGCGAAGAGACTATGCTTAGAGCAGAGAGTAAATTTGATGAGATAGTTAATGATATAGAAAGACTTAAAAATGATATATTAGCTAGAACTCAAGATGATATGGAATATTCTATAGATAATGCTAGAAGCTCTCTTATAGCTGAGATTAATGAACTTAGAGCAGACGTTGAAACAGAAACTAATATTCTAAAAGACAAGATGAATGAAATACATTATCAAACTTCTGAGATATCTTCTATATTAACTAATAAACAAGAAGAGATATTAGATGCTTTAAGTTTAGAAAAAGAATATTTGTATAAAGATTTAGAAGAGCAGGCTAATAAAAAGATACAAGAACTTGAAGATAATTTCAATAATATCAAATCAGATTTTGAAATTGGCGTAGATAATTATATAAAAAATACATATACTGATTTAAATAATGTTACAGAAAAATTATCTGTATTAAAAGAACAGTATGATAATGATAGCAATAAGATACAGGATTTACTAAAAGATACAGAGATTAATTTAAAAGAAAATATAGAAAAACGTATAGAGCTTTTAGATAAAACTTCTTCAGAGATAAAAGATTTAGTTGATAGTGCTAATGAGAAATTGGACACTGGTATAAAAAATGCTGAGTCTAACATAGAAGAGATTAGAAATAATTTGTATGAATATGGTAACTCTTATTTAGATAGTTTAAAAAGTCAGTTAAAAGAAGTTCTTGATAATTATGAAGAGACTAGCATGAAATCTATAAGCGACAGCATAAATAGTCTTGTTCATCAAGTAGAAGAAAGTGATAAGAGACATAATGATATAGTTTCAAATATGGAAGATTCTTTAAAAGAGTTTAAGGAGAAAATAGATTGTTCATTAAATGAAAATAAAGAGTTTGCTGAAGATAATAAAAACAAAATAGTTAATATGCTAAATACTGAATTACTTGAAGCAACTAATTCATTTGATGCTCTTTTAAATGAAAAAAGAGAAGGTATAAACAAAGTTAGAGATGATATAGAAGATATTTTAAATAAAGTTGAAAATGGAAGAGAAGATTTTGAAAACACTATAAATAGAGTATATGATGTTGCAAATGAAAAAGAAAGTAATTTGTTGTCAAATATTGAAGATAAGTATAAATCATTAAATGATAAAATAGATGATTTGTTTAGTGAAAGTAAATCAGATTTAGATTCTATGACTAAGGAATATAAAGGTTCTTTAGAAAATTATTATAATAATTTGAGAAATGAATATGAGCAATTAAAAGAACATTCTGATATTATTAGTGATGAATATAGAATAAAAATGGATACTTTATCTTCTAAGTTGGAAGAGCTTGCATTTGCTTCTAAGAACATGGAAGATAGTATAGAAAATAAAACTAAAGATATAACTGATTATGTTAATAGTGTAAAAGAAAATGTTGATGCTAAATCTAATGAAGTTGTTTCTTCTGTAAATAGTATAATTGAAGATATAGAAACAAAGAAAGAGAATATTAATAAATATGTTGATGAATTAAAATCTAATATAGATGATAAGCTAGATATAACAGATTCTTATGTTAATGAGTTGAGAGAGAATATTGATAATATAGAGAAAAATAGTGATGAATATTTGAGTGCTTTGAAAGATGTTGTAGATGACAGATTAGAAACAGTTGATTCTTATGTTAATGAGTTTAAATCTAATATAGATTCTAAAGAGAAGGATTCTAATTATTATATAGATGCTCTAAAAAATAATATAGATGATAGATTAGAAACTGCTGATTCTTATGTTAATGATTTAAAAGATAATATTGATAGTTTGAAAAAAGCAGTTAATACTGAAATGCAAAATGTTTCATCTTATATTGAAGAGAGAAAAGAGTTTTTAAATGCTAAATGTGATGAGGCATTTAATAGTGTAGAAGAGGAAGCTTCAAATAAATTAGATGAACTTAATGAAATAATAGAAGCTGCTATAGAGAAATATAATGATGAAATAAAAGAGATAGAAAGCGTAAGATTGGAAGAGAATGCTAATATAATAGCTGATGTTGAAAATATTGGTGCTAATATAAGAAAAGACTATAAAAAATATACTAAAATATTAGAAGAAATATACAACAATAAAAAAACTTCTCTTGATGATTATGCTAATGAGTTAAAAAATGATATAGAAAAACACAGAGAAGATGCTGAAAAAATACATTTAGAAAATGAAGCTAATTATATAGATGATTATTTGAAAACTAAATCTTTAGAGATAGATGAAAAAGTTAATAATATAAACACTACTTTAAATGATTCTTTCAATACTCTTTATAATGGTGTTACTGAATTATTAGAAAAGGCTAAAGAGTATACTGATTCTGCTGTAAGTAATCAAACATTAGAACTTTCTAAAGCATTAGAATTATTGAGAGATGGTTTTAATAGCTATAAAGATGGTCTTGATAGTAAATTAAAAGAAGAGATAGATAATATGATTTCTAATAATGAAAATATGTTATCTATGTTTAATGAATACAATGAAAAAATTGAACGCATTAATGATATTTCTAATTTAGTAGATAGTCTTAAAGATGATATTTATAATGAATTAGAAGAATTAAAATCTGATGTATCATTTAAAAATACTGAATTCGATAGAACTATAGATGAAATAAAATCTTCTATAATGTCTAGAGAAGAGTTAAATGATATTCAAGAGTCTGAAAGAGAGGCTTTGAATGTTCAATTAGATGATATGAAAGAAGAGTTTGAAATTTTTAAATCTCAAATATTAAAGAGTAATGAAGTAGAAATACCTGCTTTATTGGAAGAAGAGAGAGAGAGAATAGAAAATATATTTGATGAGTTTTCAAAAAATCTTCTTATGAGAATATCTGATAATGAAAGTGATTTAAGCTATATTAAAGATGTTTTATCTGAAGAGAGAAATCATTTAATAGAAAAAATAGAATTAATAGAAAAAGATTTGGAAGATATAAAAACTGATAATAGAGTAGATGCTTTAGTTGAAGATAAGCTTCAATTAGAAACTTCTTTAGATGATTTGAAATCTGATATAGAAAAAGTGAAAAATTTAGAAAAAGATTTTATTTTATTAAAGGATAGAATGGAAGGAATAGATTCTACTATAAAAGATGATGTTGCTTCTTTATCTAGTAAATTGATAGATTTCAAAGATAATTTAGAAGAGAAAATATCTAATGATTCTAGTTCTTTATTAGAAGATTTAGAGACTCTTAATAAAGAATTGTATGATATAAAGGGAAATCTTTCTAATTCAATTGATAAGACTGATAATATAGAAAACAGAATGGAAAATATATTAAAAGAATTATCATCTGGAAATGAAGAGTTTAAAAATAGAATAGAGAAACGTATTGAATATTTTGAAGATTCTTGGTCTGATCCTACTAAAATTAGAAGTATGTATGCTAATGAGATAAAAGAAGAGATTAATAATCTTAGAGCATATTCTGATGAAAAATTTGATGTTTATATTAATGAGTTAAAATCACAGATAGATGAAATTTCTAGCGGTATAGAAGATTGGAAAAATGAAAATATTAATGAACTTTTATCTCAATTAAATGATGCTAAAAATAGTATTGAGTCTTATATAAAAGATACAGATAGTAAGAAAGAAGAATTGCTTTCTGATATACTAAAAAAATTGGAAGCTAAAGAAGGAGAAATTTATTCTCGTATAGATGAAAAGATAATAGATGTTGATAATAAATTATCTGCTATAGATAAGAAAATTAATGATGATATAGGAAGCAGTTTAGAGAATATTTATAAAATGATAAATGATGCTTCTAATAAATATAACGAAGAGATAAAAAATATAGAACATCATAGAAGTAATGAAAAAGAAGCTATTATATCAGATTTAAAATCATTGTCAGATAGCATAAGATCAGATTATGAAGAGTATTCTATAATGCTTGATAATGCTTATAACACAGCTGTTTCTTCTTTAGATGAACATCTTGATAATGTTAAAAAAGAGATAGAAAATATTAAAGATGAATCTGAAACAGAGCTTTTAAATAATGAAAAAAATTATATTAATGAATATTTAGAAGAGTATTCAAATAATTTAGACAGCAGATTAGAAGAGAAGTTATTAGTATTAGAAGAGAGCAAAAAAGAATTAGATAATATCTTAAACAGTTCTTTTGAAAATCTTAATAGCCGCATAGAAGAATCATTATCTAAAGTAAATAGCTTAGCAGAAGAGAGAATTTCTTCATTAGAGAAAGATATTAATGATAAGCTTCTTGTAAATGTAGAGAAATTAAGCAAGCTAGAAGAAGATTTTGGCAAGTTGTTTAATAAAGATTATGTAGAAGAATTGGATTCACGCATAAATAGTATTAATAGCAAATTAGAAGAAGAAATATCTAATATAAGAAACAGTTTAGATAATGATATATCCTCAGTACGCAGTCAATATAAAGAGTTGAGTGTAGATTTTGAGGAAGCTTTAGATTTAGTAAAGAAAAGTATTTTAGACAGAGATGAAGTAATAGATTTACAGAGCAAAGAGAAAGATGAATTAATCTCTCAATTGGAAAGTCTTAGAGATGATTATTTATCATTAAAAGGCGATGTATCATCAGTTAGTGATAATAATGAGTTATATAGTTTATTTGAAGAAGAGAGAGAGAAGTTAGAAAGAGGGTTTGAAGAGTTTAGCAGCGAGTTATTAAATAGACTAAATGATACAGACAGCGACATAAACTATATAAAAGATATGTTATCAAGCGACAAGAATCTTTTATTAGAAGAATTAGATGCCCTTCGCTTAGATGTAGAGAATGTTCATAATGATGAAAGATTAAATGAGTTATTAGATTATAAGTTATCATTAGAAGATTCTTTCAATGGTATAAGAGAAGAGTTATCTAAGTTTGATGAATTAGAAAGCAGTTTAAATGAATTAAGAGACAGTGTATCAGAATTAGATGGTTCATTTAATAATTCTTTAGAAGAGTTAAAAGATAATGTAGGCAGACAATTAGAAGGATACAATGTTAATTTAAATAATTTAAACTCAGATATAAATAGATTATCAAACAGTGTAGAAGATATAACATCAAACAATGAAAATATATCTGCTAATCTAGATACAATATCATCTAACTTTGAAGTATTGAATAACAATTTTGAAAGTGTTAATGGCAATGTAAATGATTTTAATAATAGATTAAGCAGTTTCAAAGAAGATATTGATAAAGCTATTAATAAATCATTAGAGTTAGAAAATAGTATCTCAAATTACAGAAAAGATTTAGAAGATAAACTATCTGGTATCACAAATAATATTAATTCATTAAGTAATGATAGCAGTGTGAAAGATTTATTTAATGAAGAGTTATCAAAATTAAATGATTTATTTGATAATTTAGAGAAAGATAATAAAGAGTTTAGAGATAGATTAGAGAGAAGAGTAGAATATTTTGAAGATACTTGGTCAGACAGTGCAAGAATAAGAAGCTTGTATTCATCAGACTTAAGAGAAGAGCTAGAAAATATTAAATATGAAAGAGAGCTTGAGTTTGAGAATTATTTAGAAGAGTTAAGAGCTAAAGTAGATAATTTGTCATCAAGCGTAGATAATTACAAAGAAGGCGATATTAATAGATTATTGTCTGAGTTAGAACAAGCAAAAAATAGTATTGAGTCTTATATAAAAGATACAGACAGCAAAAAAGAAGAGCTATTATCTTCTATAATGAATGAGTTAGAATTAAAAGAAAAAGCTATACACGACAGATTGGAAGAGTCTAAATCTAATATTGATAGCTATATAAAAGATGCTGATATCAAAAAAGAAGAGTTCTTGTCTTCTATGATGAATGAGCTAGAATCAAAAGAAAAAGCTATATATGACAGATTAGAAGATAGAGTTAAAGATATAGAAAACAAATTGTCAATGCTTGATAGTAAGGTGAGCAATGAAGTAAGCAGAGACTTAGAGAATTTCTATAATAGTTTAAACGAAGCTGTTAATAATTATAAGGCAGAGATAAACACTATAGAAGCTAATAGTGCAGAGTTAAGTGCCGATACTCTAAACAAAATTAGTGAAGAAGTTAAAAATAGCTATGACAATTATGTAAAAGACTTAGAAGAAGTTTATAATAATTCAGTATCTCTATTAGAAGAATATTCTAATAACTTAAAAGATGAGCTAGATTCTCTTAAAGAAGAAAATACAGAAGCAGATAAAAATTATATTAATGAATATTTAGAGGAGTATTCAAATAATTTAGACAGCAGATTAGAAGAGAAGTTATTAGTATTAGAAGAGAGCAAAAAAGAATTAGATAATATCTTAAACAGTTCTTTTGAAAATCTTAATAGTCGCATAGAAGAATCATTGTCTAAAGTAAATAGCTTAGCAGAAGAGAAATTAATATCAATAGAGAAAGATATTAATGATAAGCTTCTTGTAAATGTAGAGAAATTGAGTAAGCTAGAAGAAGATTTTGGTAAGTTGTTTAATAAAGATTATGTAGAAGAATTGGATTCCCGCATAAATAGTATTAATAGCAAATTAGAAGAAGAGATATCTAATATAAGAAATAGTTTAGATAATGATATATCCTCAGTACGCAGTCAATATAAAGAGTTGAGTGTAGATTTTGAGGAAGCTTTAGATTTAGTAAAGAAAAGTATTTTAGACAGAGATGAAGTAATAGATTTACAGAGCAAAGAGAAAGATGAATTAATCTCTCAATTGGAAAGTCTTAGAGATGATTATTTATCATTAAAAGGCGATGTATCATCAGTTAGTGATAATAATGAGTTATATAGTTTATTTGAAGAAGAGAGAGAGAAGTTAGAAAGAGGGTTTGAAGAGTTTAGCAGCGAGTTATTAAATAGACTAAATGATACAGACAGCGACATAAACTATATAAAAGATATGTTATCAAGCGACAAGAATCTTTTATTAGAAGAATTAGATGCCCTTCGCTTAGATGTAGAGAATGTTCATAATGATGAAAGATTAAATGAGTTATTAGATTATAAGTTATCATTAGAAGATTCTTTCAATGGTATAAGAGAAGAGTTATCTAAGTTTGATGAATTAGAAAGCAGTTTAAATGAATTGAGAGATAGTGTATCAGAATTAGATGGTTCATTATTATCTTCAATAAATGCATCAATAGATGAACTTAAAAAAGAATATAATGATGTTCATTTAGAAATAGATAAATTAAATGGCAGCATTGAAGAATTATCATTGAATAATGAGAATGTATCTGCTAATTTAGATACAATATCATCTAACTTTGAAGTATTGAATAACAATTTTGAAAGTGTTAATGGTAATGTAAATGATTTTGATAATAGATTAAGCAGTTTCAAAGAAGATGTTGATAAAGCTATTAACAAATCATTAGAGTTAGAAAATAGTATTTCAAATTACAGAAAAGATTTAGAAGATAAACTATCTGGTATAGAAAATAATATTAGTTCATTAAGTAATGACAGCAAAGTAAAAGATTTATTTAATGAAGAGTTATCAAAACTAAATGATTTATTTGATAATTTAGAGAAAGACAATAAAGAGTTTAGAGACAGATTAGAGAGAAGAGTAGAATATTTTGAAGATACTTGGTCAGACAGTGCAAGAATAAGAAGCTTGTATTCATCAGACTTAAGAGAAGAGCTAGAAAATATTAAATATGAAAGAGAGCTTGAGTTTGAGAATTATTTAGAAGAGTTAAGAGCTAAAGTAGATAATTTGTCATCAAGCGTAGATAATTACAAAGAAGGCGATATTAATAGATTATTGTCTGAGTTAGAACAAGCAAAAAATAGTATTGAGTCTTATATAAAAGATACAGACAGCAAAAAAGAAGAGCTATTATCTTCTATAATGAATGAGTTAGAATCAAAAGAAAAAGCTATATATGACAGATTAGAAGATAGAGTTAAAGATATAGAAAACAAATTGTCAATGCTTGATAGTAAGGTGAGCAATGAAGTAAGCAGAGACTTAGAGAATTTCTATAATAGTTTAAACGAAGCTGTTAATAATTATAAGGCAGAGATAAACACTATAGAAGCTAATAGTGCAGAGTTAAGTGCCGATACTCTAAACAAAATTAGTGAAGAAGTTAAAAATAGCTATGACAATTATGTAAAAGACTTAGAAGAAGTTTATAATAATTCAGTATCTCTATTAGAAGAATATTCTAATAACTTAAAAGATGAGCTAGATTCTCTTAAAGAAGAAAATACAGAAGCAGATAAAAATTATATTAATGAATATTTAGAAGAGTATTCTAATAATTTAAAAGATGAATTAGAAAATCTTAAAGAAGAGAATGCAGAGTCTCAAAAGAATTATATTGATGAGTATTTACAAGAATATTTAAATAATATTGATTCTAAATTAGAAGATAAGCTTGATATATTAAACAAAGCAAAAGAAGAATTGGATAATATAATAAAAGCTAGTTTTGATGAGCTTAATTCTAATTTGAATGATACTATAAATAAAATAAATGAAAATGCTCTTAATCAAAATGAAAGAATATCTATTGTAGAGAGCAAATTAAATGATTATGCTGAACAGATATCTAAATTAGATGATAAAGAAAAATTATTCTATGAGTATATTGATTCAAAAATATCAGAACTTAAAGAAGAATATGAAGCTTTAAATAAATCTTTTGAAGATAAGTTCTTAAGTATAGAAAGTGCAATACTAAGCGATGAGCATGTTGAAGCATTAAGAGAAGAGTTTGCTAATTTCAAAGATACTATTTTAGAAGCTAAAAAATCAGATATTCCAAGTATTTTTGAGGAATTAAAAAATCAATTTGAAGAATCATTTGATATGTTTACTAAAGAGATATTTAATAGAGTATCAGATTCTGAGAGTATGATTTCTAATATAAAAAATACTATTGAAGATGAAAAAAATACTATATTAGATAAAATAGATAATTTTAAATTTGAATTAGAAGCTTTGAAAAATAATGATACTTTAAATGAGTTAGAAGAGGAGAGAATAAAATTAGAAGATACATTTAATTCATTAAAAGAAGATTTCAATAAGCTTGATGAGTTAGAAAATGAAGTTTATTTCTTAAAAAATAATTTAGAAGGGGTCGATGGTAATTTAAGAATTGATGTTGATAGATTATTTGAAGATATATCTGAGTTTAAGTATTCATTAGAATATAAAATAGATACTTTAGAAGATAATAGTGTTTCTAAAGAATATTTTGATGAAGAGAAAGAGAAGCTTTATTCTTTATATGATGAATTAAATTCTAGCAATGATGAGTTTAGAGATAATATTAATAATAGAGTTGCTTATTTTGAAGATAATTTATCAGACCCAAGTAAAATATTAAAACTTTATGAAGATGCTATTACACCAGAAGTAAACAATTTGAAAAATGAGATAATATCAAATTTAAAAGAACAAATTGATGAAGTTGAAAACGGCATATCTATTTGGAAAGATGACAGCTTGTATAATTTGCTTGAACAATTAAAAGAAGCAAAAAATAATATAGAATCATTTATAGATAGTACAAATGATAAAAAAGAATCTATTGTAGATGATATAGTAAAAGCTGTTAGAGAGAAAATAGAAGATAGAGAAAATGAATTAAACGAATCATTAGAATCTAGAATAGACTCTATTAATGATAAGGTTAGTGATTTAGAAAGTAAATTAACTTCTGATATTAATAGATTTAATAATATTATCACTGATGCTATTGATAAATATGAAGATGAGCTAAAAAATATAGAAAGCTACAGATTGGAAGAATCATCTTCTATAATGAAAGATATAGATGATGTTGGTAAAAATATTATTTCTAATTATGAAAGCTATGCAAAATTATTAAATACAGCTTATGAGAATAATTCTAAATCATTAGAAGAGCTTTGTAATAATTTGAAATTAGAAATAGAAAAAGCTAAATTAGATGCTAATAGAGGATATATTGATGTATATTTAAATGATTATTCTTCTAAGATAGATGCGAAATTAAAAGAGCAGATGGATAGTATAGAGAAGAGTAAGGAAAGTTTAGATAATATCATAACAGATTCATTAAGTGATTTAAATGAAAATATAAATAATGCTATATCTAAAGCTCTTGAAAGTTCAGAGAGTAAGATTAATGATTTTATAAATAGCAAAGAATTAGAATTAGTAAATAAAATTTCTTCTTATGAAGATAATACAATCAGTAAAGATGAATTATCTGAAGAGTTGAAAAAAATAGAAGAGAGTTTCGAGTTATTTAAATCTAATAATAATGATATCTTTAGTACTCTTGAAGAATATAAAACTAAAATATCTTCTATAGTAGATATTTTATCAGATATTGAAGATAATAACTTGAACTTTACAAGCAGATTAGAGAAACGTATAGAGTTCTTTGAAGATTCTTGGGGTGACGGAGATAAAATAAAAGAATTATATTCTGATTTTATAGCTGAAAAGGCAGATAGTTTCAAATCTGATTTAGAGGTTAAGTTTAAAGATTCATTTGAAGAGTTTAATTTAAAAATAGATAATGTTGAAAAGAACTTTGCTGATAGTATAAACTCTATAATTGAAAGCTTAGATAAAGAAAATCTTACTTCTAATGAAAGATTAGAAAGCATATCAAATACTATAAATAATTTGAAATCTGATTTAGAAAACAAAATTGTTTCTATTGAAGAGGCTAATGATAAATCAAAATTATTTATTGATGATAAACTTTCTACATTTGAAAACAAAATGGAAGCATTTGAAGATAGAATAAAAGATGTAGAAGACAGTCAGCATTATTTGAATAATGATATCACTCAATATGTAAATAGATTAGATAAAGTATTGAATGATTATGAAGAAGCTATTGATACTAAGATAAATAATTTGAAAAATAGTTTGTCAAATGGAAGCGGACATGTAGAACATAATTTAATATCTTCTTTAGAGCTTTCTAATGAACTTGCTAAAGATAAAAAAGAGTTGCTCGATTCTATACATGAACTTAAGAAAGATGTTTATGAGACTATAGAGAGAAAAGATGCTCAGATGAATGAAGAGTTCTCTAAGTTTAAAACTGAGATTATAGAATCAATACCTAGTATGGAAGATATTAGCGATTTATTTGTTTCAGAAAAGAACAATATAGTTAATGAGTTTGAAGGATTTAAAAATGAGATATTAACTTCTAACAATAAAAACTTCGCTGATATGTTTGAAGAAGAGAAAAATAAATTAATAGAAGAATTAGATAATTTCAAATCTGCTATTAGAGTAGAATATATGTCTAACTCTGATAAAATAGATGCCTTCAAAAATGAATATTTAAAGAACTTTAATGAGATAATTGATAAAGAAAAAGCTAATTTATATTATGCTTTAAATGATATAAGAAAAGGGTTTGAAAGTTTAAAAGATAATTCTGTTTCTTTAGATAAGTTTGAAGAGCTTATGTCAGAGTATAAAGGCAGTATTGATGATTCTATAGATAATACAAAAGAGAAATTATCTTCAAATATTGCAGATAAAGATTATGTTTCAAAATTATTTGATGAAGAGATAGCTAATATTAATAAAACTATAGAGGAGTTTAGAAAAGACTTAGAAGAAAACTATTCTCCTACAGATGTTATAGCTGAGATTTTATCAAAAGAACAAGTTGATTTTGAAAACAAATTATCAAGTTTAAAAGAATCAATACTTAAAGATATTCCAACTTTAGAAGATATAAGCAATATATTTGTTGAAGAGAAAATGTCTTTGAGAGAAGAGTTTGCTTCATTTAGAGATGATATAGAATCTAAGATATCAGAAGAAGGTCATTTCGAAAACATAGAAGAGCAATACAAGCTTGATATGAAAAATAATTTTGCTATGCTTCAAGAAGAAGTAGTTGGTAATATTAATAGCTATAGAGATAATATGGCAAATGATATTTCTAACTTTAGAGATGAATTTGCTAATAAGCTTTCATTTATAGAGGAATTAGCTAATAGTCTATTACAAGAGAGAGAGAGAATTGCTTTAGAAGTAGAGGATATTAGATTAAAGTATGAAACTGGTACTTTATATTCTGATGATGCTATAAACACTATAGAAAGCGATAGAAACAAATTAATTAATGAGTTTATTAATTTTAGAAAAACTATATTAGAGCTTATAAGAGAACAAGATGAAGCTATGAAGGTTCTAAATAATGAGAAGATGAGCATTATTGATAATATAGATGAGCTAAACAAGAAAGTTTCTCTAGATTTAATAAGCAAAGATGATGCTATTTCTTTAATAGATGAACAGAAAAAAGAGATATTAGATGTTCTTGAAAACTTTAAGGGTGATTCTATAGAAGCTGATTTCAAATATATGACAGAAGAGTTGAGAGATGATATTATCAAGGTGTTTGAGGAATCTAATGAAGCTTTCAGAAAACGTATAGAAGCTAGAATAGAACATTTTGAAGATGCTTATTCAGAGCCTGAAAAAATTAAAGAGTTTTATAGAGATGCTATAGATGCTGAAGTTGATAATATTAAAGAGAGTGCTTCTCATATATTATTAGATATTACTGATAATGTTGAAAAAGTAAAAAAACACATAGATGATATAGAAAATGAAAAAGTAAAATCTATAATAGAGAGAATAGATAATGCTCAAAGTGAGATAGATGCTATAGTTGATACTATTAAGGTTAATTTGAAAGAGCAGGAAAATGAGATAAGATTATTAAGTCAGTCTCAAAAATTAATATCTCAAGACATAGAAAATGTACGCAAAGAGAGAGAAGCTTTAATTGAGATGGTAAAAACTAGCGATGTTAATATAAATAATAAAATAGATAGTTTAACATCTGCTGTTATTGAGGCTTCAGATAATGCTGCTGAGAGAATAGCTGAGAAGGAATTAGAGTTTAATAGAAAGATAAAAGAAGTTGAAGAATATATAGCTTCTATGGAAGAGAAAATTATTAATGAAAATAATGAGCATTTAGACAAATCTAAAGAGGCTGTTAATAATTTACTTGCTTCATTTAATGAGAGTATATTAAAAGAGACTAATGATTTAACTCCTCATATAATGAAAATTGTAAATGAGTTCGTTAATAATGAGATGAAGAAGTTTGAGAGATTCAATGATGTTAAACAGGCTATAGATGAGGTAGAGTTAACTATTAATGATAAAATAGATGATACTTTCAAATTGATGAATAGTAAATTAGATGATACTGCTAAAGAATTAAGAGATAATATGTCTTCTTATCAAGATGAGCTTTTAAGTGAATTAAGAAATGCTGTTAATTCAGAGAGTGAGAGAAGCATAGAAGAAGTAAAAGCTATGCATGAAGAAGAGCTTACAAAATTAAAAGATATGTATCTTGAAACAGAAAAGTATTATTCTGACAGACAAGAGAGAAGCAAAGAAGATATTGTAGCTTTATTTGAAAATACTTATAAAGAATGGCAGGATAAAATTAATTCACTCTATAGTGAGTTAGAATCAACAAAAGAGAGTATGCATTCTTCAGTTGATAATCTTTTAGATGATTTAGAGAAGGCCATTGATGCTAAAGAAGAGTTTAATAAATCTTTAGAAGATAATAAAGATAAGCTAAAAGATGTAGAAGAGAAGATGAATAACTTACAAAATGAATTCTCTCCTTCTATAGAAAAACTTCAAGCTATAGTTGAAGAGAAGGCATTAGAGTTACAAAATAAAATAGAGTTGTATTCTAAAGATATAGAAGAAGAAGGTAATAAGTTTAAATCTAGACTTGAAGAGCTTTCTTCTAATGCTAAAACTTCTTTAGACAGCAAAGTTGTAGAGTTTGATTCTATCATTGATAATGTTGCTAATAGAATAAATGAGCTTCTAGAAGATAAGAATACTCAATTTGATGAATTGAGAACTCAGTATGAAGATATTTCTATTTCATTGTTGGAATTAAGAGAATCTATATCTGATGCTGTTAATGAAAAGATTAAAGAGGCTAATAGCATTATTGAAGAGAATATTACTAATATAGAAGAATCTGCTAATGATAAGTATGATAAATATATAGACAGACTTAACTCTAATATGGAACAGACTTTATCATTACTAATGAATGATGCTAAAGAGTATGTACAAAATGCTAAAGAAGAGATGTTAAAGGTTCAGTCTTCGAATTTAGATGTTTATGATGAGAGATTAGCTGGCATGAAAAATATTATATCTGCTTTAGAAGATGATATAGCTAAATATTCTAGTGAAATAGATGCTAGATTAGAAGATATTAATTTGAAGTATGAAGATAAAACTAATGTTATACTTAAAGATTTAGATTCAAGAACAGATTCTTTAACTGAAAAATTAAATGATGTTGTTAACTCTATAGATAAAATGCTTGATGATAAAACTTATGATATAAACAGCGAGTATGAAACATTAAAAATACAAATAGAAAAAATAGGCAAAGATATAGATAAATATATGAATACTGTAAAAGTGTTTGATAAAGCAGAAGAGATGGCTAACTTTATTAAAGATGATGTAGCTAAATTGGACGTTTTAGTAAATGATACTAAAAACACAGTTTATGATATGAATAAAACTATGTCTGAGTTTGAAGAGCTTAAGAATATGCATAACACTATATTAGATTATGCTGAGAGTATCAGAAAAGAGAAAGAAAGCTTAAAAGATACTCAAGAGAAAGTAAATATGCTTGTAGAGATGTCTGAAGAGGTACAAAACAAGTTTATACAAATAGCTGAAAGCAACTCTATGATAGAAAATACTCAAGAGGGTATAAAAGTTGTTATAGATATAGCTTCTCAGATAGAAAATAAACTTGCTATTATCAATGACAAAGAAGAGCAGGCTAATACTATATTAGAAAAAGTAAATATCGCTGATAATGAATCTGATGATATATTACAAAGAATAGATACTATTAAATCTGCTATGCTTGATATAGAAGATACTAGAAGAGAGTTCTCTGACAAGATGTTTGCTTTAGATAGAGAGATGGCTAAGATAGATAAGAATGATGAGAAGGTACAAAAGTTCTTTAGCAAGTTGGAAGAGCTTAATGTTATCATAGAAGAGATACAAAATCAGAGAGAAAACTTAAAATACATGAAGAAGCAGTATGAGGATTATGATAACAATATAGTTAAAAATCTTGAGAGAGCTGAATACTTTGTTCGTTATTTAGAGACTCTATTAGATAATGCTGAAAAGTATGTTAATGATGCGGGTAAGAGTTTAACTAAGAGAAGTAAAACTGCTACTACAAAAATTAATGATAAGAAAGAGAATATTATTATTAATATGTATAAGCAGGGTTGGAAATATGATGAGATAGTAAAAAATACTTCTTATGACAGAGATGAGGTTGAGAGAGTTATTAAAAAATGGAAAGATGAATCAGCGAGAGGATATTAATTAAATAAGAGATTTGGTAAAATATAGTATATAAATAATAAGTCTATAGCTAGAGAAATCTAGTTATAGGCTTATTAGTTTAACGGTTTTTATATTATGGTTTTCATAGCTGCACAGGAGCCAGACATATTGCAGTTAGGAATTCCTTAATTTATTAAAGTATAGCATAGGTGTATCATAATTTAAAGCAGAATGTATTCGTTTACGCA
>ERZ1026866.108-NODE-108-length-56158-cov-9.260628_pt1 | contig 56158 bp, 47 predicted proteins | sample MGYA00380163_ERZ1026866 | MGnify/ENA primary metagenome ERZ1026866 (study PRJEB33269, sample SAMEA4719799) | human gut metagenome | biome: human-associated habitat; feature: organic feature; material: feces | place: Cameroon | collected 2013-10 ...
ACTTCAGATCACTTCACCCAGCATAGACGGCCATCGACTGCCGTCTTGCATATAAGTATCGAGGAGCTGCGGTCCGAACAGGCCGCGACCACTGCGTCCTAAGCAACGAAACATATTTCATTCGCATATGGCAGCTCCAGAGCGGCAAGGCTCAAAAACCTGAACAGTCGAACATTACCTCCCCAAATGATTGCTGATGCCAACCGCGAATCCCACCGCAGCACTTCCATTCATGCCCAGGTCATTCAACAATCGTCCCGCGTGCTGCGCGCCGGCCCATACCGCGTTGATGATGTTGCCGGCGCCATATCCGGTAAGCACCGTCCACGGATGGGCGAGCAGCCCGCATATCGGGTCAAGACTCTGGTAGATTCGCGCGAAGAACGATCCGTCTCCTTCGGCACCGTTTTCCGCAATCGAAGATAGTCGGGAATCGGCAAGCACGCCCAGCAGACCAAGCATAACCGCACCCAGCAGCTGAGCAATACCACGCACACGCTGTTTCTTGTCGCACCACGAATTATGCACAATAATGGCAACCAGCAACGTCACCACCGAATCAAGAACGATCCGGGTGCCGGCCTGCATCAGCACAGAGCCAATCGCATACACAACGATGAGGTTGCGCAACCGCTTGACATAGATACGGTCGCGCCCACGCATAAGCCACATAAGCGGCAGCAATACGCCGAACAGATGCATGCCGATATAGCTGGGCTCCGCGAACAGGAACTGCGGGCGACCACCGCCCCACACCGAGCTTCCACTGATGTACTGCCGGTACATGAGGTGCGCGAAATAGTCGATCAACGGCTTGACATGCAGAAGGATGGATAGCCATTGCACCACGCCCACGCCAAAAGAAAACCAGTAGGAAGCGATGAGAATCCACAATGGCGTACGCCACGGAATGCGTTTGATGCCGAACGCAATGGCGATCGCACCCAAAGTGGCGAGCACGCCCAGCAATCCGGTGATGCTCATGAACGCGGCGTTGAGATGGATGCCGAATTTCAGCCATCCCGGGATGGACAGGATTATGCAGGCCACCGGCAGAAGGAACATTGGCAGGTATCGGTTGGCTGCGATGCGCAGTTGACGCCAATTGCATAGGCAGTACACGGCGAACAGCGCCGGACTGATTGGCGACCAGAACGGCGCGTACAGGCCGAGCGTGGTGCCGTCCGCCGGAAGAAAAGCTATGGCCAACAACAGCCAAATGACGTTGCGTTCCTGCGTTGTCAGAAATTGCAGGAACGGCCGGTATTGCAGCGACTTGCGGCAATCATTCGTACCGTTGGTACGATCAGGCATGGATGGTTGATTCACGTGGCTTCCTCCTCCGCGCCAACCTTATTCTGCGCCAACTCTACCCGAACATCATGATGTTTCAACGCCGTCATTTACGCTGTCGCCTGTCATTCGCGCCGTATAACATCCGCTGCCCCTTATCGGGACGGGACCGTGACTGGAAAACAATATTTCATGCAGCTTCAAAACCAAAAGAACAATGCATCCTTCAACATTGATCCTTAACTAGTACTTACTAGAACATACTAGAACGAAACATTATTACCGCCAAGGTCCTATCCCTCTGTAGAATCCCCATGACAGCGCCTTTATAAGATACGGAAGCCGCACTGACATTACGGTTCAGATATAAGAAATTCGTGCGATCAGATGAATGGTCGCACGAATTTCTAGTATGCGGAACATCACGTACGACCATGGCATGAGGGAACGTGGTAAACGATGGCAATCGGTCTTGTAATTCTTCCGGATTATGTCCAATGCAACACACCACTTTCACAATTAGCAGACACCGGAAACGTCGCGAAACACAGGTAAAAAGACATATAAAGATAGAATCGAGGAAAGTATGAAGACGCTGTATCTTCTTGGCAATGGATTTGATCTGGCTTGCGGGTTACCGTCACGATATTCGGATTATTTCAATAATCGTTTTTCTGTATTTCCCGGCTTTGAAAAAGACAAACCGACAGCAGTGACTGTGCTAGAAGAAGAGCTTCAGACCAACGACTGCCACAAGATTCCAAGCGCCTGGTTTTTCATTTTCGCCTACTACCATGACCAGAACAACGGCAAATGCGCGTCGACTTGGAAAGACGTCGAATCTATTATAGAAACTTTTACAATAAACGAGAATGCTTATATAAATCTGAGCATCGGCATGTGCGCCGGCATGTTCGCATACCCCCGCACCCCAACAGGCCAAGAAGAACATGTAGCGCATTTAATTTGGTTATATGAACGTTTACGTACAAACGACCAATTCCAAAACACCGATGTTGACGTCTACAAGCTTTTCCTGAAAGAACTCAAGAATTTCGAATCCGATTTCCAAGAATATCTGGCCACCGCAGTCAACGAAAACATCCCCTATAGGGAACGAGCCGACCAACTTTTTAAGGAAATCACCGAAGCACAAACCCCGATTCAAGAAGAATCCTTCGCAATAGGTTCCGTCGAAAATTATGCATCTTTCTCCAGCGGAAGAGATGACCACTACGTCCTTTCTTTCAACTTCACACGCCCCTTGACCAACAGCCCAACCTTCGCCAATATTCACGGCTCATTGCAAGACAAAAACGCCTTCTTCGGCATTGGAGGCACGAGCCAATATACAGAAGACGACGATCTGCCTAATGCCGTTCGCTTCACAAAAGCGGAACGCTCTCTATCTCTTGGCGTCACCGGCACCAATACGGATCTGGATTCGGTCTTCAGAGCACTTCAGTCCCCCGAAGAGAATTTGCGAGTCATCAAATTTTTCGGCCTGTCCCTAGGCGAAGCCGACTACCCCTACCTTAAGCAATTCTTCGATAAATCCCACATCACAGACACAGACTCCGGAGTGAACTCATTCCTGGGATTCTATTACACGAAGGGCCAGGCCCGGGACGAACTTGTCCATTCGATCAATTCGCTCCTGCAAAGATACAGCTCCGACACAGGCCACAAACCAATCGGCGGCTTGATGCGCGAATTACAGAATACCGGCAGGCTGGCTATCGAAGAATTGCAAGTCGCATGCGATTAATCGCCAAATAAAAACAGCGTATTGTCACCAGTTAATTTGAACGCCAGAGGCAACAGAGTCACTCGGTTGAATAAGCCCGACGCGATACCGCGAAACTAATGAATGGAGCTGCAACCATCTCCAAGCAAACGTCTGTACCCCGCTACCGGTAGATGGCACAGACCAATATGAGCCTCCTTTCGAAATAGATACAACCTAAAGTCTGTTCAAAAGAAGTTGGGTAGACAAGGCTAGTAACGTTTATTTGACCATAAACAAGCCAAACTGCTGGCAGATTAGTAACACCATTAGCCTCACCACCGATTACGCCACAGATCCCAGCTCATACCGTTTGCATTGGCTACCACTCCGGAACGGCAAGCGTATGGCGAAAACAATAGCAATTTGATATGGAAAATCCGTGTGATTTGGGGTTGGCGATCGCACGGATTTTTTGGAATTACCGGGGATTGTTACGTAGCACAGTGAGGCAGATGAGAACGGGAAGGATACCAGGAAAGCGGTCTTCCACCATATTCTGAAGCGACAACCATTGGAATGTCCCCATCAAAGCGTCCCCAATGGGCGCCACGCACCGGGACACGGCCCACTGAGGCAGCACCCCTAAACACCATCCACCCTAGAACTCAGTTCTTCTGGTTGGGAACCAGCATGATCTCGCCATCGGCGATGATCTTGAGGCGCTGGCCGTACGGGCTCTTGCCATAACATTTCGCAGACTCCATCGCCTCACAACTCATAATCCGCCGCACTGCGTTTGCATTTGGGATTCAGAGATGTTTTGACAAGAATCGCTATGGCATTCCAGAACAACGGGAATACCTCAGTCGGTCTGAGACCGTAGGATTTTGGAGGAGAGAATTCAAACCAGAGGAGAGCCGTGAGCGAGAAGAACCATGACATGGAGAACAACATCGGCATGAGCGCCAAGCACGGCATGCAGTTACCTTCCCGAATTTCAAATGGGGGGGGGTCCAGCATCGAACTGCTGCGCATCATCGCGATGTTCATGATCCTCGCCCATCACTTCATCGTCCCTAACGGCTATGACGTGCTGAAACTCCCTTGGGACCGGAGCGGATCTTCTTCCAGCTCGTCATGGCCGGCGGCGGCAAGGTCGGCGTGGTCATCTTCTTCTCCATCTCCGCATGGTTCTTCCTCGACAAGGAACAGACCATCAAATCCAACCTGAAACGCGTGTGGATCATGGAACGCGAACTCCTGTTCTGGAGCCTTATCCTCGTAACGTTCTACCTCGTGTTCGACCGAGCCGACCTCAGTATGAAACTCATGGTGAAAAGCGTCATGTCATTGAGCATGGGCGTGTGGTGGTACGCCACCGCCTACGCCATCTTCCTAGCGCTGCTTCCCTTCCTGGCCAAGGGATTGAAAGCGCTCGGCCGCGAATACCACCTCGCGCTGGCCGCGACCGTGCTGGTCATATGGGGATTGACCAGCTTCATCCCCGGAATGATAGGAATCAACGACGGCTTCTTCGGGTTCATCTACCTATTCATCCTAATCTCCGCCTACAAGTGGTACATGGAACCGTTCACCACCAGACAGGTCTGGCTGATGATTGGCACAGGTCTCGTTTTTCCTGTTGTACACCTGCGCCTCCATAACATTGTCGCTGCTCGGGCACGACATAGGGATAACGCCACCAGCAAATGACAGTGAAGCCACCTCCAAAGAAACGTCTGCAGCCCTCTATCCACTAAGCGTCCAGTCTTTCTTTCAATGCTTTTCTCTTAGATGCACCTATTGAATCTTCCATAGCGATAAGTTGTTTTCTCATCCCGGCAGGAATTTTCTCAGTGGATTCGACCACTACCTCGGTCACCCATTCTTTCTGAGCAAGGGTGCCGTTAATCATTATGTCATCAACAATCTTGGCTACAGTCGTACCACCAAGATTGCATAGCTCAAGTTTGGCTAATGCACCAGCTACGGCATCGCACGTGCCAGCAAATCCTATTTTCAGCATGGTGACCATCAACTGTACGTACCTCTCAGCGGGGAACCGTTGCACTATGCGAGCGACCGCATTGTATCGTTTATTCGATATCAGATAATCAATAATATTTTGACGTTCATCTTCACATAGCGATGCCATCGCTTCATACGCTAGCCAATACACAATATCGGCCTTATCCTCAGAGCTTTTGACAAAACGCGACAGCATATCAAATAGTTCCTGCTGAATTTCATCAGGCAATTCATTACCGAAGCATGCAAGAAATTTCAAAGGCCATATTTTTTCTTGGATTGCTTCGGCTTTGGATAACATAATCTTCACGAAAGCAGTCCAATCAACTAACTCCGGATGAACATATCCACAGAAAAGAAACGCACTAAGCGTATCATCTCTGCCAGAAGAAAAAACAACTCCCCACCGCTCATATCTTTCTATTGTTTCAACACAATATGCAGAAAAACAATCGGAGACTTTTTGAATCTCATCCTCAGAAAGTTTTTTCGCATCATCAATGCTCTTGATTACATCAACTTGACCGCTCTTCACCTTTACGTGCCATTGCGCTTCCGATTCCTCATCATGAGAGCTTTGCTTATATTCGTACCATTGCTGTAAAGACCCATCATCGCCTCGTTGCAGCAAGGTTGTCAAATTGCCATCACTCCAGAAAGAATCCGGAAATAAGATTGTTAAATTCTGCGCTTCTGAGGCAGAGCTTTCCCCTACGCAAGGCAACTCCAAGAACCATTGCTCAATCTTTTCCTGTACATCTCGATTTGCCGCCCTATAACAAGCTTTAAGCGTCTCGAACAGTTCACTTGGAATATCGAACGTTGCAGAAACCTTCTGAGAGTATTCCTGCCTAGATGCCATCGTCGTCAAGCACCAACGGCAAACTTCATCAGCCTTATCTGCAGAAAGATAATCACCTATGCACTGGAACAACGTCAGATCATTCAGTGCCGTTGAATGCGTGGACTCATTCAACGATACAGTTTCGGCATATTCAACAATCCTGGAGTCTGAAGCTCTCTGGATGGCGGACCGAAGTACTTTCCGATAATCGTCTTTGGAAGAACACCGCCGAAACATTTCAAGTACATTGACGATGTTCGCTCTCTCCCCATTATCATCCTCAATCTGAGCATACGCATTTTCTGCCTGCAAACAGCAATATCTTTTCCACGCATCTCTGTCACCGAGAAATGCCGTCTGAAGAATAAGGGAGATAAAACGTCGTCTTAGCGAATGGGTTTTCTCTGCTTCTCCAATGCTATGAAGCCACCGATTCGACACTGCGTTACCCGCAATGCTACGCTCTCCCAATTCGAGCCACCAGAAAATTGGATTGTCGGATGACTGAATCACCGCAGCTACATCAACCTGCTTTCCAGATGACTTAACGTTTCCCCAAATCCAATCGTATTGCCACAGCAACCTCATTGCCGCGCCACAGATTCCATTAGCGGTAATATCATCTGGATTCTGCAAGCAAAGACTCACTGCATTCGAACCGGCAGAAATAGCTTCATCCCTACGACCGAGTTCAAACATCGCCCATGATTCGTGGACCAACAGCCACGCTTTATCTACAGGACAAAGATCATAGGTCATAACAGCTTCAATATGTTGAAGAGCGGCACTCCAATCATTATTATCTATATCAAAGGCAAATTGCATTACCGCCGATGCGGCTCGCTCTTCAGGAGATTTCGCAACCGAAAAAAGCTCATCCAAGCGCCCACCCTGTCCATCAAGGTAATCATAAAAAGCCGCGGCCGCCTTCCAGCACCAGTCAGATGAAGCCCATGCCTCATTCTTTCTTTTCCCTTTCTGCATGGCCACGTCAGCCATGGAGCCACTTCCCGCTCTCCAGTACCACTCCAATCCATACTCATTCCCATATAGCAAGGAAGCCAAGGCCTCATGACCTTTCAAGTTATCTATATGTTTATTCACATGCGGGGCTATCACACGAGGAGCGAGCATTGCGAGTCGAATGCGATCCTGATTTTTAATGTTTTTCAGGCCATTCCACACAACTCCGTTGAATGCAGACTTCTCATACGTGCTGCATGCGAACTCGGAGAGCTCCTCCTCGTCCGTCTTTTTCAGCACATGGTCCTTACGTACAAGAATTCTGGGCATCTGACAAGAGTGGTCGATCTGCGAAGATTCAATCTTGGACCAATACATTGTCCCTTCATCAGAAATCAAAACAACAATATGGGCAATTCTTCCATTAGTCCATGAAGCTTCATGATTGGCGTCCAATCTGAACCACCAACCGACCAAATTGCCTTGCTCATCTTTTTGGGGATACCTAAAATAGCTCGCTCCTTTCTTTACCTGCACGCCAAGAAACACAAATGAAGGCACTCCCTCAGCGCTCACCGGCATCACCCATAAATCAGTGCCAAAATCAATGTCCTTGGACATTATGCACCATTGGAAAGTGTCAGAGAAAAAAGCCTTTACCTGGTTTTCACCACCCTCTCCCCTTCGAGCTTCCGGTGAGATTCTGACCCCAAATGTTCCAGACATAACCACTATCTTTCACAAGTAACTTCGTTGTGTATTTTTCACTCGTTTTGCTCTGAATCTTACAGTACAAAGGACAAATGTTCGAGTCGGTTTAGATAACCCCGAGATTCTATGTACTCTTAAGTTTCACTCTTGAGATAAAAATAACGCAATTTACATCTTATGCGCGACCTCGCTAACCGATAGGGGACTGCGGACGTTTTCTTGGAGATGATCACGCAGCCATTCCCTGGCTCTGACGGTATTGTACCGGACTCATCCAACCGAGCGACCGTTTGATGCGCTCGTGGTCGTACCAGCGGATGCAGTCGTCGACCGGGACGAGCACCTCGTCGCGGCTATGCTCCTCCCAATGCCCGGGATGGACGGACTCCGTCCTCATGCGTCCGAAGAACCCCTCCGCGGCGGCGTTGTCCGGGGAACGGCCCTTGCGCCCGTCGACCGTGTCAGGCCGTAGCGGTCCATGAGCGCCAGCCATCCGGGCCACCGGCAGTGGCATCCGCGGTCGGAATGCACCAGGGGCCTCGCCCTCGTATGAGCCGTACCCGCGTCGTTCGGGAACATGCGCCGTCAGACCATACTCGGCCATGATCCCGCGGATCACCTTCTCCGAGACACCGGTCCTGAGCATGGCCTTGACCCTGCGGTACCCGTACCCGCCCCTGGAAACGGCGAACGCCCCGGCCACCCGGACACACGGCCCGGCGTATCTGTCAACCCCGAGCCTGGCGTGGTGGCAGTAGGCGGCTGCTTGGCGCGATGCCGGGCAAGCATGTCATCGAGCTGAGTGAACACGTCGGGCGCAGACGGTCGACCGGAAGCGTCCTCTCCCTGTTCGACAGGCGCCGCAGGTCGGCGCCCGGGTCTTTTTCTGCGAGCCTCCACCACCTCCCGCATCACCGCGTTCCCCAGTTCCGGCTCCTCGATCCGCCGGCGCAGGGCCTCGGCGTCGCCGGCGTCCCGATCCCGTCGTATCGCCGGCTTGCTGGCCTGGCCGGCGTTCCTGTTCCCGGGCCGCAACGCGGCCATATCGCCCTCACGATACGCCTTGACCCAGTTGCGGACCGCGCCGAGCCGTTCGGCGGCCCGCTTCCGCGCATGCCGTCCGACACCGGTTCGATTGCCTTGGTCCCCGTCTCCAGTGGGATGATGGGTTTCGCCATATGGCCGGCATGCCCGGGATCCTTTGCCGGCCGGCGTTCCAGGCATTGCCTGGTCTGATAACCCTGGTGCTCGACCACCTAGGCCGTGGTCATCGGCGTGGTGGAGTACAGGTCCACCACGCGCTGTCGTTCCTCGGGGCCGGACATATAATAATCCTTTCGTTCGGTCTCCAAGAAAACGTCCGCACCCTGTTATCCGCCGACGCCATCCATATCAAACCGGGTACGATGCAGGCGAGAATGATAGTTGCGATGGTTCCACTGAGACGGCTGCGTCATTCCCCGTTACCAGCCGAGCCACGAACATTGACAACGGGAAGAACGCATGATCCGCTTCGGTTCAGTTGAACTATCCATATACGCTTTCTATCATCTCACCGAAAACAGCGTCACCAAGTACCCCGTCATCCAATTTTATCTCCGCCCAGATGCCAATCCCCGCCGTCGATGACGCCAACAGCACACCAACAATATTTTGTCTCGTCATTCCGACTCGAGGGATTGCCAATTATCTGGAGGAAGATCTAGTTTGAGATATTCATACGAATTCGTTCTGATTTCAGAAAGAACGCCTTTGGCGTTGCGAATCCAGTTGTTACCCTTGTTGTCTCGAAAGGCAATAACCGATTCAACACGAACATGCATTCCTTCGCCCGGATAAGGAACATAAGTCGTAAATCTCCCAGGAGGGACGGTACCTACACAAACAGTATTATTTGTCCCGCTCAAATAATCGGCACCAGCCCCTTGATATGTTCCAGAAGTTAAAACGACATCATAGATCGGCTGATCCGAACCATTATTGACGGAAACCTTCATTAATGGAGAATCCTCCACCATCTGAACGCCGCCTTTCGAATCATGTACCACCCAAGACGATATCTCATTCGCTTGTTCAAATTTGGCAATCTGCTGGTCATGATTCTTCACATAGTCATATGACATAAAAGCAATAACGATGGAAATCACGGAAATACCAACCGTGAATATGTCTGAAACATTGGTAAGCCCCGGATGTTCAGTATTCAAAAAAATTCCAATGGCTTTAATCGTTCCACCAACATTTTGCCGAATATAGTTCATGCATTGATCCCTTCCCCGCTGAAGCAATATCCCCATTCTCCGACTCACACCTATCTAATCTTCAACGGCAGTATACCACACACTCAAACATTTGTTCGATTTTATCTTTTAATAGAATATCCCAGTCGGTTTGGGTGTGTAGGATTCGGAGGGAAGAGAGACCACAGACTAGAGGAGAATTGTGAACAAAAGAACCAGGACGCGGAGAACGACAACCGCATAAACGCCAAACACGGCGCACCGGCACATTCCCGAATCGCAAATGGGGGGGGGCAGAGGAATTCCAGCATCGAGCTGCTGCGCATCATCGCGATGTTCATGATCCTTATGTACCATTTTATAACCCAGAATGGTTTTCCTATCAACAAGCTCCCACTGGCTATGGAAATTTTTCCCGATTCTTCATGGCTAGTGGCGGCAAGGTCGGCGTCGTCATCTTCTTTTCCATCTCTGCTCGGTTCTTCCTCGACAAGGAACAGACCATCAAATCCAACCTGAAACGCGTGTGGATCATGGAACGCGAACTCCTGTTCTGGAGCCTTACGCTCATGGCGTTCTATCTCATGCTCGACCGCGCCTGCATTGACGCAAAGCTTATGATAAAGAGCATCGCACCACTCTCTATGAGTTTATGGTGGTATGCTACAGCCTATGCTATTTTCCTGGCACTGTTACCCTTTCTATCCAAAGGACTGAAAGCTCTCGGTAGAAAGTACCATCTCGCACTTGCCATAACCGTACTAATAATTCGGGGATTAACTAGCTTTATTCCAGGATCCCTAGGAGGATACCCCAGCATCAATTCATCACTCACCGGTGTTTTTGGGTTCATCTACCTATTTATCATCATCTCCACCTACAAGTGGTATATGACGCCGTTTACGCTCAAAAATATTGGTGTACTGCTTGGCACGGGAATCGGACTCTCCCTACTGTTTGAATTTGCACCATTTCGGATTCGCTTCAAGCTTCGTCATTACCAGCGATTGGAAGCTTCCCATGGTCATGATCGGATTCGGCATCTTTCTGCTGTTTAATAAGTGCACTTTCCATAGTCAAGTCATCAACCGCATTGCGCAATCCACATTCGCAGTATATCTGATTACTGTCTACGATGCCTCTATAACACTACTATGGAAGCGACTATTTAACCTTGGGAATCTATACCAGCGACCATTTGCAATTCTGTGAAGTGGCCTGGTTTTTGTTCCGCCTTTATAGTGAGGCGGAACAAAAACCAGGCCACTTCATTTTCTTGGAGACAGCCACACGATGGCCTTGATACGCAATAACGATGGCCTCAAAACAAGCAGATATTCAATCAATACCGCCCTGGAAAGGAGGGGCGTCACCGCGTCCGGGAGGCGCATCGGCAACATCATGCACGAACAGGGCATGACGGGCGCGTACACGCGCAGACGATTCAAACCGCACGGGACGCGGCCGACGAGGCCAGGCTCGCGAACCTGCCGGACCGCGGATCCGACGGCTACGCCCCGCACACGCGTCCGGCGGGTGGCCCGGCGTATGTATGTCTGATGGTCGGCCTGGCGAACAGGGGCATCGCCAGCCATTCCGTCGGGCGGGCCCGGAACGCGGGCCTGGTGCTGAGTGCGTTCTGCACGCTCGACTTCCCGCTGGCGGACGTCCAGGTGTTTCACACCGGCCGGGACGGCGAGTTCGACGACACGAGGATTGACGAGCTGCTCGACGTGTTCGACATCAAAAGATCGCTGCCGCGCAAGGGCAACCCCTACGACAACACCGTGGTCGAGTCGACGAACAGGCCGCTGAAAAAGGAGCTCGTGTACCGGAACCGCTACGTCACGATCGAGCAGCCGAGGCGCGACCTCAACGACTACGTGTGGTGGTCCGACGACCAGCGGCTCCACTCCACCCTCGGATACCGGAGCCCGAAGGAATTCACCGAACAAGGACTCGTCCTCTAAGAAACTGTCCAACACGCTGTTGCCAATCCAGTCCCGTCTCGCCTCGTCGGCGTAGACCCACCGGCACAGGGTCTCCGGGCAGCAGCGCATCGACTCGTCGCCGGGATGCTCCAGCCTCAGCCAGCCGCTGACCAGCAGCGGCGACCAGACCCCTACGTAGCCGTTCGGCCACCCACGCCCACAGGCGGTCGGAGGCGAGCCGGTACGGCTTGCGGGTCCTGATGCGGCGACGTCCGGCCTTCCGGTGCGCGGGGCCGGCGATGTAGTACCGGCCGGTCCACGGCCCCGTCTTGAGACGCTCCGGCCGGTACGGCCGGTAGGATTCGTTCTCGTTGGACGGGAACCATGTGTTGCGTTTGATTTCGTAGCTGACCGTAGAGGCGTGTCTGCCGATCAGGCCGGCGATCCGCCGTATGCTCGTCCCGTTGCCGATCTCTATCTGGATGATCTGCCGTTCCTCTTCCGACAGGTGCGAATACACTTGGCCCAAGGTGCGGCACCTTTCACTGGTTATCTGGACAATCTTCAATCTAAAGGGTGTTGCACTTTCAAATAGACAGCGGGACACACTGACCGTTATAACACTCTCACTCTTCCACCATGCCAGTCCCATTGCATTGGATGCATTCGCCAGTTCCATTGCACACGATGCAAGTAGTCTCACCGCCCTTCTGCTTCTTTGCCCAAGGAGCCGGATTAGCATTGCGTATATGACCGCTTCCGCCGCATTCCGGGCATGTTCCTGAGCCATAGCAAACATGACATTTCATTTTTCGGCTGCTCACATTATCTCCTTTATCCAGTAACTAGCATATATTTCCGCAAGGGGACAGTCTGTTGAATTCTCTTGATGGACATAAAGGCTTACGACAAAACCAATCGAATTCACATCGTTTTCGAAGCAGCTCTATCGACCTCGTTGTTTGTTCTGATGGATTCCCAAAGATTGGTAGAGGGGTTATATTGCTTAATAACATGAGCAGGGTTACCTACCGCAATTGAATATGGAGGAATAGATTTAGTGACGACGGATCCCGCCCCGATGATTGACTTTTCTCCGATTTCAACGCCGCCTAAGATAATCACGTTGTTCCCAATCCATGCACCTCGGCCAATATGGATTCCCGAGGTGAGTTCAAGGTCGTTGTCCAGATAGGAATCTGGCAGCGGAGACATACCGTGGTTGTAATCAATCATGACAATGTCAGAAGCAAGCAGTGAGTCATCCTCAATGATGATTTCTGAGGTACATTGCAAAGTGAGATTTCTAGTCACATGTACTCGTTCTCCAATGCGAATTTCAGGTTCACGATCGAAGGGCTTACCGTGCGAAGCATCCCAGCAATAGAGACGACAATTATCACCAAGGACTACGGAACCAGCACAGTGAATATACTGAGATAGTCGCAGATCCAGGTTTTTGCCGGCACGCATCCCTTTGTTCCGCGAAAGGAACTTCACGGATTCACACCATTTGTAGTATCTGTCTCGAATGCGGCCTAGTCCAAAAAACATGATGGCTCCTTTGTAATCCAAACTTCATGAGCGCCCTCGACTGATGAAAACAGCGTAATCAGAAAGGAAGACGTAGCGGTTCGATTTATAGTCGATGTCTAGTGTGACCTAATTATCGCCTATGAAGGTAAATACCAAATAAGATAGTTCGAACTATACTGAAAGCATACCCTCCTTCTAGGGCAAGTTTCTACAAAAGAACGGTTCAAGACATATGACAACGAAGATTCTGGTAACAGGCGGCGCAGGTTTTATTGGTAGCGAAATCGTAAAACAACTGAGCGCTCATGATGAATACGAAATTCGCGTTCTAGATGCATTGACCAAACAAATTCATGGCAACAATCCTGAAAAGTCATATCTTTTCCAATCCATAAAAGATTGTTGTGATTTCATCCGTGGAGACGTGCGTGATTTCACAACAGTCCAGAAAGCCCTTGAAGGGGTAGATGTTGTTTTGCACCTTGCGGCAGAAACCGGTACCGGGCAATCCATGTACATGATCAACCAGTACAACGAGGTCAATGTCATGGGTTTGTCAAATATTTTTCAAGCACTATCGCTCAAGGGGAAAAGCAACACTATACGCAAAGTTATCCTGTCGTCATCGCGTTCTGTGTATGGCGAAGGCGAGTATCAATGCCCAAACTGTGGCGTAGTCTACCCCCGTGGACGCAAAACTAAAGATATGATGCAAGGCGATTTCACTATGCATTGCGACAAGTGCAATACCGCCTTGACCTTAATGCCCACCACCGAAGACAGCAAAACCACCCCAAATTCTCTTTATGCGTTCACCAAGCTTTCACAAGAAATGATGATTCAGACAATGTGCCCTGCGATGGATATTGATTACACCATCTTCCGTTTCCAAAATGTGTACGGAGCAGGCCAATCATTGAAGAATCCTTACACTGGCATTCTTTCCATCTTCTCCTCATTGCTTTTGGACAATAAAGACATCAATATCTTTGAAGATGGCAAGGAAAGCCGCGACTTTATCCACGTAAAGGATGTTGCTTCCGCGGTCATCAAATCTATCAATACGGCCGCATCGAACGGAGAAATCATCAACCTAGGCAGCGGAATCGGAACAAGTGTCATCGAAATAGCTGAGACATTGAAACGAATCTATGGCAGTACCAGCAATCTGAACGTTACCGGTGATTTCCGCATCGGAGACATCGCACATAATGTCGCTGATACCCAAAAGGCACGAAAGCTGCTTGATTTCACTCCGTCGATTTCCTTGCAGGAAGGTTTGACCGAGTTTTGCAAATGGGTGCTGGGACAAGAGACCGACAACAGTCGTTACGAACAATCCCTTACAGAGATGGAACGTTCAGGAATGTTTATTCGAAAGTAAGCATCTAGAACCTTGGCCGAAGCATAATGCTATATTGCTTCGGCCAGTTCCAAGAACAATCTCATTAAAAATATTCCCATTATTTTAGATGGCCAAGTACGAAAGCTTTTTTCTCATCAGTAGCCATCTTTTTAGTATGCATAAAATCGTCATCATGTTTAGCCGCATATTCACCAACGGACTCGATCACCCTACCCGGCACACCCACTACGATGGAATTTGCAGGAATATCATGCGTAACAATAGTGCCGCATCCGATAATGCAATTATCTCCGATTGTTACCCCCGGCATAATAATGGCATTAAAACCAATATGCACGTTATTGCCGATTCGAATTTTCCCAAAGAGATCGATATCGGATAGCTCAGGATACTTATGACGCAATACCCACACGCCACCGTCATGAGTCACAAATCTAACACCAGATGTAATCCTGACATTATCGCCGATTTCAATCAACCACGGTTCACTTCCAAAATCCCAGCCATTGAGAATCTCGAAGCCCCTCCCCAGCTTTAAACCCAGCTTTCGGTAATGAGCAGCATTTTTCTCAGCATTACGGAAATGATTCATTAATTTCTCAAACAATGCGGTTCCTTTCTATATCAGACAGATCTTTTGCTCTTTTTGTAGAGGAACAAGGAGGCAACCATCAGGACAAATGCTGCTATATAACGAATAATCGTGAAGTGATACAGAGGAATCGCAATGGCGGAAAGCACAATTACCAGCCATTGTATACCGATAATGACTTTGTCATCATATACGGTTTCCTTGGTTCCCGTGATAGTGAAGTGCAGTTTTTTGGACACACGCATTTGCACATACGACAAGAATACGAATGCAATCAACATCGAATAGGCCGCTGCCTGATATCCAAATAGAGGAATCAGTACTGCATTCAGTACAATATTCAGTACTGCGCCACAAATAGAGGCAATCATTATGTATGAAGTTTTTTTGTGATACAACAACACGTTTGCATACATATTGGAAATAGCGTTCTGGAAAATGGCTGCAGAAATTGGCGGCATGATGTAAATCGCTGCCATATATTCATCAGTTGCGATTATCTTGACCACCTCAGGAGCTAGGAAAGTCATCAATACGCATACCGCAGCATAGGTGAGTAGCAGAATCGAAGCGAGGCTCCGAACTCTTTTCTTGCCTTCGGAATCATCAATATTCCGATAGAGAAATGGGATAAACGAAGAATTAATTGCCGACCATACGATTGCAGAAACGGTACTCACCGAGGAAAGTGTGCCATAAATGCCCACAGCGGAATTATCAACAAACCAACCAATCATCACGCGACCGGAATTATTCAGAATCTGCGTGGCGAACTGATTCGCAATAAGAGGCACACTCAGAGCAAGTGAGAATTTCCAATACCGCATGGAAATGAACTTGCGCCCTCGCACCATGATGTATACCCATAGCACAAGAGCAACAGCATATAGCACGGCATAATTCGCGAACAATCGTCCTTCGGCCGCTTTTCCGCTTCCTCGCATATACAATACAGCGACAATGGAAAGTGCTGATGCCACAATGGCGGAGCCAATCGTCACCAGTGTTGCTGCCTTGTACTTATACTCGTAACGCTGTCTTGCCAGCCAGAACTCCGTAGCCGGCAGCAATAGGAAACCAACTAGCATCAGCAGCAACAGCGATTTGTCTAGGCCAAGTATGCGACTCCAACAATTGGGAGCAACGGAATATACGGCAAAGAATACGATTGATGTGAACGTCGTGAGCGTCAGCACTGAAGATTCGTACCTATCGCGCTCATGCTCATATTCCTTCAACGCGACCATATATCCGCCGTAAGTCAACGAGAGCGTCGCCACGACCGTCAGTATCGACTGCCAAGAATTGTACAGATTGACTGTGCCCATCTCAGAAGTTGACATGATTCGGGTAAAAATTGGCACAGTAACAAAGGCCAAACCTTTAGAAAACAGCGATGCGAATGTGTATGCTACCGCCGATTTCATACCCTCGGATGACCGCTTATTCCAAAAATGTTTTTTAATGTGTTTTGCCATTATTCGTCTGCACCATCATTGTTGAAAACGATTGATCCATGAGCCGACGGAATAGTAGTGTCTTGTCTCTTGAGAATATGGGTGAAACTCGGAACGCAGGAACACGGTAAGCGCTTCTTCATCAGGGTTCTGCAAATCAATGACCAGAATATTATTGGGATCATAAAAATTCGCTGACAATAGAGCCATGTTAGTCGAAACGAGTTTCTTGTTGAGGAAAATGGATTCCATCACGCGCATAGAGAATCCGTTCTGACCTTGCTGCATGATATCCAAAATCGCCTTGCTTTGCGAAACCATATCGAGATAATCCGCATAATTAACATATGAGTGACGAATGGTGAATGGCAGATCTTCATGCTGATTACCGTTTTCAACAATTACGAATTCCGGTTTCATGCCAGCATCGGAGATAATTTGATGCAAAGCAAGCATTTTTGCCTTGCGATCCTTGAGAAAACCAAGAAACAGCATATCTGACGTCAAAGCACGTTCCGGGAGACGCAAGTTCTCGTCATACATGATGGTGTTGAAGCGGAATCCATATTGCTTGCAGTCATTTTCGTCATATGAATAATATGAGAAACCATATTTCCTGCACGCCGCAAGATGGCCAAGGACAACCTGCTTGTCGCGAACAATATTCCAGGAATATAGATAACATTTCGCGTCAGGATTTTTATGTCGATTAATGTTGCGCAATAACGCCGGATCCAGCCATGCCGTCAAATCAAAAACAATGATCTTGGAAAACGACTGCAAATCCTTGTACCAATCAGTATAGAACAGCGAGCTGGCAGCAAGCCTCAGCTTCCTCATTGCTTTCCAAACCATTTCGGACGCGCCATGAACTTCTCGAAACACAGGAGAAACCACCACATTAGGCAGTTTTAAACTGTTGAAATAATAGAAACTGTTGCTGGGAACAAGTATCAAAGTCTGTTCCATTTATATCACCTCTTTAGTATTCATCAGCCCGGAAGCCATCAGCATGTCACGAGAATTATGTCTAGCAATTGCATATCCAGCGGCACTGGACCGCTTATACGTCAAATAGGAGCTGAGATAAATCGGGAACATCATGAGACCCGGATAGAACAAATACGTCTCGCTAACCGTGGAATTGATAAACATAAAAGCAAATACGGCAATAAGTATTTTCTTTGGTTCCCGTTGAACCATTGGATAGAAAATCATAATCATCATCGCCAGCCAGAAAATCACTCCATACACTGCGGCATAGGTCGCAATGCTAGCGGCAACTGCAGCTGGGTCAAATGAGTCTCGTATCGCATAGAATGCGTCAAAACCGATACCGAACGGGTCCATGGAAAGAGCCTTCAAACTAGCCATCACTGTAATCAAACGATATTGTCCCGTGCTATCCGCTAAATTAACACCACTGCCAATGTCGCCACCAAATAACTTGTTCAGCACTTGAACATAAAGGAGACTCTCTTCCCCGCGAAGCAAATAATCAGTGATCAACACCGCCGTAATGGCGACCACTAGCACTGCAAGCTTTTGCTTCAGCGTACGTATGCCTCGCTCTCTGCCACGCATAAAGAAGAAGCACAACAAGATGACCATCATAGAAAGATAACCGGTCGTCGACTGGCAAGTAATCAGTGTGAGCAAGACAATGACGGTCGCCGTACGATATTGCTTCTCGTTATCAAAATATAATTTCTTTTTCCAAAATAACAGGACGAATAAAACAGCATTGAGTACAATCTGATACACGCCAGGTTCAGTGTAGAAACCACAATTACGGGTTGCGTGTATTTCAAGATACGAGTAAAGCCAGAGTCCTTTTCCATGAAGCACAGTGGCCCATTGACCCGTCCCCAAGTTCTGCGCCCAGAATGATGTTGCAGGCCATGCATTCACCAGTGAAGGGTTAATGCAAAACGCCGCCCAAAATAGCACACTGATGATGCCAAAGAAACAAACAATTCTTACGAATCGGGTAAGAAACATTCTCCGATCAATAGTCATTGCGATATAGGTGACAACCAGCATCGCTGCGTTGGAAAGAAAACTTAGGGGCCCCACACCTCCTGTTTTCAATCGGATAACAATCGTTGCCAATGCAAGCAAAAGGCAAAACGACAGCACATAAACATTCTTATATTTTGCGCTCAGCAACGCAAGCAGGGCATATATAGCAATAATCACGCCATACACCAATGTGGTATTCAGATAGCGTGACATCGCACAGCTGCCCGGAATCAGTAACATAAGGTACAGCCACGCGTACTGGAGTGTTTTGGTCTTCGTTATGCGAATCATCAACACCTCTGGAAAAACTAATTTCGACGCAAATTGCCGTTGAGCAATCTTCCATAATAAGTTTCGACACCATTGATTTCGGTGGGAAACTCTTGCTTCCATGTCAATTTGAACAATGATGTATCGGCGCTTAATGACTCCCAATGACGCTCATTAAAGACATCACCTAAACACTTGAACAGGTCATCGCATTGTGGATTATTGGGGGTGATTGCCGCAAACGCCTCCTTAACCGCAGTGCAATGTCGTTGCACTAGTACGATCAAATAATCCAAAAACAAGTAGTCGACCATAAAATCATTTGTACGCCAATATTCAAGCAAGAAATCACGTATTACGGCAAATATCCAACGATGGTCGGCATCACATCCCAAAGAGTAATTTGCAAAATATCCCTGCGCCACACTTGCATGCAAATACTCGGGGCGCTTGATAGAGAACAATGGCTGGCCAAAACAGTCTTCAATATCGCCAGCGCAATAGAACGTCGCGTCCAACCACAACCCGCCATACTGAGCCAGCAACGATAAACGCAGCAAGTCCGACAAATGTGTGCGAGCAATAGTGCCTTCATGATATTTGCGCATCATCCAGTCAGGGAAGGTCACATAATCACGATAATTGTCCTCGGTAATCACAATCACACGTCGATCTCCCGCATATTCGCGAATCGATTCTACACAGCGTTGGACGATACGCGGAGCATGGTCAAGCCCTTGCCACCAGCATAACCAGATGCAACCTTTGAGTTCCTCCGGTACGGCCGGAAGATTTACCTTATAGCGATAGCCAGAAGCGAAATCTCCATATCGTTTCTCGAAATACTTAAGCAGTGTTTCATGCTTACGAATCAGGCGACGACGCGCACTCGGCGGTTCCGCATACCTATTACGGCACATAATTTGGATATCCGCCTTAGCAATAAGCGTTTCCACTGCAGCCGGCCATGAAGTCAATTTCGCTATTTCCGCCGTAGATCGTATTTCCTCACCAATGCGGTGAAGATAGCGTCTAATGCTATTGTGAGCTCCCATTTCATTCCCTGCTTTTTTGCAATACCACGTCACTGACTTTTATGATTGATATATCCCTCGGTGGCATGATCCTTATGCTTGATAATGCAAGGATTGCCAATAACTACCGAGTGACTTGGCACGTCGCGATTCACAAAGGCCCCAGGAGCAATCATTACGTCGTTCCCGACCTTCACTCCTCCCACTATTGACGCATTGATTCCAATCCAAATGTCATCACCAAGCGTTGGAGCACCTTTTCTCTTTCCACGATTCTCCTGGCCAATAACAACCCCTCGATGGATATTGACATTCCGCCCAATAACGGCTTGAGGATTGATGGTGATGCAATAAGGATGTCCGATATACAGGCCACCACCGATAACCGTTTGATGGCTTAACTCGATGAAATTCCTCTGACGGCACCAGCGAAACAGCAGTCGATACACCAACTGCATAGGCTTGAACCTGCACTCTTGGCAACAACGAAATAACCGCTGGAATCTAGGCATTTTCTCAACGGCGTATCGATACTTATCCTGCTCGAGCAAAGTACCCATTGTTATCCTCAATCCTTTGCGAAAAAATGGAAAATCAATGTTCCGTATCGAGGATTCGGGTAATCTTCAAAGCATCGCCCCACGCGGCTTTGGAGTCATAGGGCCGATCAGGGAATGCACCATATTTCAATTTGATGGAGAACCCATTCTCGGCAATAAACCGTTCCACCCTATCAGCAAGTTTTTCGGGCTTACCGGAACAGATATTGATAATCCCCAACACTTCATCCTGATTCACCGCCGCGGCAACTTGATGACAGAAATCGGGATAATCTAGAAAATCATACTGGTTCTGACCTGTGGTGAACGGGAACTCTTTCTTACCTTCGATCTCCGCCGCAACGATTTTTGAGAAAATGGAGCTGCCATATTGCGTATTGCTGACGATGTAATATCCACGAAGCCACTGGAACTTTACTTTGTTCTGCAACGCTATGGTCTGCAATGCGTTACGGAGCGCATCCTTGGCGATTCCATACATGCTCATCGGCCAGCATGGGGTGTGAGCGTTGATGCTACCTTCATGGAATCCGATTTCATGCATCGATCCCATGCATGCCACTTGCTGGATTCCGGATTCGCACAGTTTTTTCAGGAATGCAACATGCTTAGGCAAATCCTCAAAGTGCGCATTCGAATTGTGTACAAAACCATCGCGCCAAGCCAGATGCAACACCACATCGGGCTCACCGAAGTACGTATAGGGATCTTCAATCGAAAAGATGTCTCCGGGCACGCAATGAGCCGCAGAATTCACATGGTCACAGGCGAAGTCTGTGGCGATTACCTCGTTTCCACGCTTAAGCAACTCATCAACCACACCGCGCCCTAAATATCCATTAGCACCGGTAACCAAAATCTTCATGATTTTCTCCTTGATATTCTTGATGTCTTATTTCTCTTTAATGGCCGAAAGCCACTGCTTCGAAATAGAGTCAACCGACAAACGTTCACGCAACCGCACGCCAGCTTTGCTAAAGCGTTCCTGCACGCCGGTATCGCCTGCAATACTGCACATAGCCGTAACCATGCGCTCCTTGTTCCGAACCGGAACAAGATATCCATTTACGCCATTGTCAATGACCATGCGGGCCCCACCGATTGGGCAGTCCGTAGCAATCGTCGGAATTCCCAACGCAATAGCTTCAATCATTGAATTCGAGAGTCCCTCAAAATCCGAGGAAATGACAAACATGGAGGCATCGAAAATGCAGGCATGAACATCCTTCCGGAAGCCGCAGAAATGAACGCTATCGCCAACCCCTCGGGAAACTGCATAACGCTTTAGATCATTTTCCAGTGCGCCTTCGCCGTAAATCTCGAAGGTATAGTCGCGGAACCGTGTGCGGAATTCTGCAAACGCATCAATGGCGAGCGGCAAATTCTTCTGTTCATTCAAACGACAAACGGTGACCACTCGCTTGGATCGTTCACCTTCATAGCGTGGCAGCATGCTATTATTGAGAGGATTAAGAATCACACGGTACTTACCAGCTGCATATTTGGGGTAATACTCAAGTGCATCCTGTGTTTGGAATACCACACAGTCCGCAAGAGCGTATAGCCACGGATGAATAGCCCTAACCAGCCGACGCTTTCCAAAAGCACGGTGTGGATCATTACGCTGGGAGATAATTATGCGGTTCCGCATACCAATTCCCGCTATTAGAGTGAACAAATTTTGACTATCCATGAAGGAAATAAATACCGTATTCGGCATCGCTCTCATCTTCGCCCGAATAGCTTTAATCTGATCAAGGGAATTCGGGTTGCTTTCCGCGCAGGATGTATCGACATGGACGCGCTTGTCCAAAGCATACGCGGTATGAGTGCTGTTAGTTAAGAACAACGTCACATCACATCCACTACGAGCGAATTCGCCAGAGAGAATAGAGACCACTCGTTCGGCACCGCCACCGTCCATAGTTGGCATAATGAAACATATACTCTCACCCATATCGATACGTCCTTGCTTATATTGGTATATGTGCTGTTTAGTCCCTGCGGAACAGGTCGCGGGTGTAGACCTTGTCCTTTACGTCATCGAGGCAAGAGTCATAACGGTTCGCGACAATGGAGTGCGAGCGCTTCTTGAACTCATCAAGGTCGTTGACCACTTCGGAGCCAAAGAAGGTAGAGCCGTTTTCGAGCGTGGGTTCATAGATGATAACCGTCGCACCCTTGGCCTTGATGCGCTTCATCACACCCTGAATGGAGCTCTGGCGGAAGTTGTCGGAGTTGGACTTCATGGTCAAGCGATACACACCAACCACGGTTTCATGTTCCTTGCTGGCATCCCATTCGCTGTTGGGGCCATAGGCACCAGCAAGCTCGAGTACGCGGTCGGCGATGAAGTCTTTACGGGTGGTGTTCGAATCCACGATCGCCTGGATGAGGTTCTCCGGCACGTCCTGGTAGTTGGCGAGCAGCTGCTTCGTGTCCTTCGGCAGGCAGTAGCCGCCGTAACCGAAGCTCGGGTTGTTGTAATGCGTGCCGATGCGCGGGTCGAGGCACACGCCGTCGATGATCTCGCGCGTGTTCAGGCCCTTCGACTCGGCGTAAGTGTCGAGCTCGTTGAAGTAGGAGACGCGCAGTGCCAGATACGTGTTGGCGAACAGCTTCACGGCCTCGGCCTCGGTGAAGCCCATGAGCAGCGTGTGGATGTTCTCCTCGATGGCCCCCTGCTGCAGCAGCTTGGCGAACGTCTCGGCCGCCTCGACGAGATGCCGGTCCTCCGGGTCGGTGCCGACCACGATGCGGCTCGGGTACAGGTTGTCGTACAGTGCCTTGGATTCGCGCAGGAACTCCGGGCTGAAGATGATGTTCCTGGAACCGGTCTTCTCACGAATCGACTTGGTGTAACCGACCGGGATGGTGGACTTGATGACCATGATCGCGTCCGGATTCACCTTCATCACCAGGTTGATGACGGCCTCCACCGCAGAGGTGTCGAAAAAGTTCTTCGTGCTGTCATAGTTGGTAGGAGTCGCGATGATCACGAAATCGGCGTCGCGGTATGCGCTTTCACCATCCAGCGTGGCAGTGAGGTCCAACTCCTTCTCCGCAAAGTACTTCTCGATGTAATCGTCCTGGATCGGGGACTTACGGGCGTTGATCATGTCGACCTTCGCAGGAACAATATCCACCGCGGTAACCTGATGATGCTGCGCCAAAAGCGTAGCCAAGCTCAAGCCAACGTAACCGGTACCAGCAACGGCAATCTTCAATGAATCAAAATCCTTCATCTCTTTTTTTCATCCCTTCTTGTAAAATGTGTTATGAACTACGTGAATGACTGGAATAGCGAATCGAATGCCCTATTTATCAGAGTCATCGAGGTAGAAGGTCTTGTACCACTCGGCAAATCGACGCAAGCCTTCACGCAGCGGAGTTGAAGGTTTATAGCCAAAATCGCGTTCTAAGGCCGCAGTATCCGCATACGTGACCGGCACATCGCCTGGTTGCATGGGGACCAGCTCTTTATGAGATTCGAAGTCGTAATCTGCAGGAAGCACTTTGGCTCGTAGAAGCTCCTCCTGCAGAATAGTGACGAATTCGAGCAGGTTTTCCGGATGCCCGTTACCAATGTTGTACACCACATAAGGCGGAACCGGCAGACCATCTTCTCCTGTCTGCTTCGAAGGCGCACCTTGCATCACGCGCAGAATGCCCTCAACAATGTCATCAACATAGGTAAAGTCACGTCGGCAATTGCCATAGTTGAAAATCTTGATTGTTTCTCCTGCGCGAAGCTTATTGGTGAAACCGAAATACGCCATATCAGGGCGTCCGGCAGGTCCATACACGGTAAAGAAACGCAGGCCCGTAGAAGGAATGTCATACAGCTTTGAGTAGGCATGTGCCAACAGCTCATCAGACTTTTTCGTAGCAGCGTATAGGCTCACTGGATTATCTACCTTGTCATCCGTGGAATATGGAACCTTCTTATTGGATCCATATACGGAGGAGCTAGATGCATACACAAGATGATCCACCGGATGATGGCGGCAAGCCTCAAGAATGTTATAAAAACCAATCAGATTCGACTGAATATAAGCATCAGGATGCGTGATGGAATATCGCACACCAGCTTGAGCGGCAAGATTCACCACAACGGTAGGGCGGTATTGCTCGAATACATCATTTACTGCGTCTTTATCTGCCAAATCAGCTTTGATGAAAGTGAACCCTTCATAATGAGAGAGCTGGTTAAGGCGATATTCCTTAAGACGCACATCGTAATAATCATTTACATTATCGAAACCGATAACATGAATCCCCTCAATGGAATCAAGCAGTTGCTTTGCAAGATTCGAGCCGATGAATCCCGCAGCGCCAGTGACCAGCACAGCGGCATTATGCAAATCAATTGTGTTCTTCATTTCTCCTCCTCGACATCCCTTTGCTGGGTTGGAATCTGCAAACAGCGCATGTATAGTTCCCCAAGAGAACGGATATAAAGGCTTTGTTGAGCTCTGCGATTGATATAGTCGCCGCATTCCTGTTGCATGACTGCATATTCATCACCATTGAGTGCTGACGCTTGCAATAGATGGTTTGCCAAATCATCTAACTGCCCGGATTCAAACCTGAATCCGGTTTTCCCTTCCACCACAAGCTCGGGAATTCCTCCGATATTCGCGCCGATTATTGGAGTCTGCGCTGCCAGGGATTCCAAACCTGAATAAGGCATGTTCTCCCGCCATTCGGAGCACAGCACGCTGAAGCGGGCATTGCCGACCTCGCGCTGAAGATCCTCTCCGGTCTTGTAGCCAAGAAGTTTGATACGGCGTTCAGCTTCAGGGCCGGCTGATTTGATGAGATTTTCGATAGCCTGGCGCTCAGGACCATCGCCGACGATATGCAAGGTCCAATTGGCTGGGAGTTTGCTGCCTGCAACCCCACTATTCATCAAGCCTGCAGCCCGCAGGAACGCCCTCACCAATGTAAGGATGCCTTTTTCTTTGGAAAGTCGACCAAAGAACAAGAAATACGGCTCAACGGTATTGAACTTATTCGTGTTGGCTACCTTATGCGCCATGTCCATTTGGCTGGTGGTCAGGAAGTTCTGCATGGCCACGGTTCTGCCGGCATATCCACCCTCATCCAGCTTGTGCTTCATGAATTCACTGGGGGCGATAATTTTGTCGATCTTGTCGTAGGAATGATGGTTCTTCAGGAATTCCGCTTCAAGGAACGCCAGACCACTCTTCGCTTTCGATCCTTTCACACAAGTTTTCTTCACCGCATGGAAGAAGTGACGGTCAAGGCAATCGTCGCAAACCTTGCCGGAACCGTCCACCATCGTGTAAGCCGGGCACAGCAGAATATAGTCGTGCGCTGTATACACCGCCGGAACACGGTGCTTCTTCAAATAAGCCGCATCCAGAATCGACAAAGTGAGCTGGCGATGCACATTATTTATATGAATAATGTCTGGCTGGAATTCTTCGAGCAGCGCCTCAAACTTGCGCTTCGCTTCGAAGGAATACACCAGCGTCGCCGCTTCCTTCACTTTTTTGAACGCGGAAATTTTGCCGACGTAGTCCTTTTCGGATACGAAATACTTGCTCCAATAACTCAGCTCATTGTTTGGGTGCTGCATGGAGAAGAACGCAACCTCATGGCCGAGTGCTTTCAATCCCTCCGCAAGCGCGAAGAAATATGTTTCAGCACCGCCTTTGCGGTAGAAATATTTGTTGACCAGTAAAATCCTCATTTATCTGCTCCTCGGTAGAGCTTGAGGGTCGCTTGAACAACCTTGTCCCAGCTATAGCGGCCAGTGATATAGCCGGCCGCGCCGGTCTTGATTTTTCGTACCTTACCCACGTCTACGAGCAACTCACCGAGTTTGTCGGTCAAATCGTTCACATCGCCATGTCGGAACGTGACTCCATGCATCATTCCGGACTCATCACACAGCACATCAGCGCATTCAGCAATATTGGAGGTCAGGCAGCAGCAGCCGTAAGCCATTGCCTCCAATAGGCTCATTGGCATACCTTCCAAATCACTGGGCAACACATATATGTATGCGTTGCTATACAGTTCTTCGAGTTCACGTCCTTCAATAAACCCGGTCAGAATAATGCGCTGATCTCCGGTAGCGGCCTGCTTAATCGACTCGTAGTATTCGGCGGAATCCGATGCGCCGCCCGCGATCACGAGCTTCTTGTCAGTGTCTAATCGCTTGAACGCTTCGATGAGGTAATGCACGCCCTTTTCCGGTACGATGCGTCCCAAGAACAGAATGTAGGAATCCTTCTCCAGACTCCACTTGTCAGCAATCACGTCAGGAGAAACGGATTCTGCCGGCGCAATGCCGTTGGGAATGAAACGTGTCTCCCGCCCGTATGTGTCTTTGAAATACTGCTGCACACCACGGCTCAGCACGATTACCTCGTCCGCGCACGTGGCCGCAGTCCGTTCGCCAAGCTTTAAATACAGAGAGGCGAGCCTGCCCCATTTGGCTCGCTGCCAGTCCAAGCCGTGAATCGTGGCGACCGTTCGAATGCCGGCCCAGTGTGCGAGACGAAGGGGAACGCATGGGCCTTCCGCGTGGTAGTGAATCACGTCCGGCCTTGCTTTGAGGGCCTTCAACGTGGCGAAGAACGAGGACGATAGCGCGGCCAGCCCCTTGGCCTCGATGGTCGTGACGGGCACGACCCGCACACCCTTATATAAATAAGGTGCGTCCGAGATGTTCGACTCGTTGTCAAACTCCGCGCCGGCGACGTTATGCCCCTTGCGGCTATACGCCACGACCTGCTCGCCCAACGCGGCCATACGCGTGGCCAGCTCGTCCACCACGATCTCGACCCCGCCCTCACGAGACGGAATCCTCTTATGCCCAATAAACGTGATCTTCATGCCCGACACCCTGGAGAAAATCACGCCAACCAAAAGCTGACATAACGACCGTTATTTGCAATCGATCGACCTGTGGTCGGCATGCGAGTCCCGTCCTTTCCCTCCAAATGAACCCCGAATTGGTGTTTTTTTCACGCGCAACGCGAACCGCGCAGGAACTGCCAAACCCCGTTCATTATCTGCCAAAGTCAATTTTGGCATCCCCCTTAGACACACCCAGCCCCCCTCGCGCACTTAGGGGGTTATTCTTCACGGGTTTTCCATGAACACTTTGCTTGTTCGTGACTTAAAAAACTGTGTTTGAAATCTGATCCTGTCGGTTTTCCAGACATTTCTGAATGAGAAAAAAGAGACCTTTCGCTGTTTGTGGTGGGTGGTTTGGGTGTGGGGTGATGCCGGTCGGGTAGGTTGGAGGCATGGACACCTCTCACCTGTTCACCGCCGCGCTCCAGTTGCAGTCTCCCGGGAAGGTCGGATCCGTGGATTTCAGGGACGCGGGAGACGGCCGTCAGGAGCTGCACATCGTGATCGGTTTCGAGCCCGGTGCACTTCCATTGCCCCGGGACGGGCTGCCGGGAGGACGCCTACCCGGTGCATGACACGAGGGAACGCGTGTGGCGGCATCCGGACTTCTTCCAGTACAAGGCGTTCATCCACGCCGGACTGCCCCGCGTCACCTGTCCCGTGCACGGGGTGAGGACGGTGTCCGCCCCGTGGACCGGGCCCGGCAGCGGGTTCACGCTCCTGTTCGAGGCGCGGGCCGTGGAGATGGCCCGCCACCTGCCCGCCGGCACGCTCGCCGGACAGGTCGACGAGACCGACACCCGCCTGCGGCGGTCCGTCGCCCGCTACGTCGACGAGGCGAGGAGGCTGGAGGACCACACGGGAGCGGAAGCCGTCGGCATCGACGAGACCGGCCGCAAAGGCCACGACTGCATCACCGTGGTCGCCGACTTGGTGGAACACGACGCGACCGACGTGGCCCCCGGCAGGGACCCGGCCACGGTCGAACGGTTCGCCAGGAATTTCATGGACCACGACGGAGGCCCGGAGTATGTGCGTCCGGCCGCCTGCGACATGAGCCTGGGTTTTCCGGAAGGGCATCCGCGAGCATCTGCCCCATGCGCGGCGGATCGTCGCCTACTTCGAGCACCCGTGCCAACGCCGTGCCCGGGGCGTCGACAGCGTCATCCAGAACGTGAAGAAACGGGCCCGCGACTTCCGCAACATGGACTGCTTCGCCACCATGACCTACCTGGCCTGCGGCAAACTCGGCCTCAAAGCCGTCACCACCACCTGACCATCACCCACCACAAACAGCGAATAGCCCTCTTACTCTTAGCCTGGAAAGACAAATCATCCATGCAGTGAAGGCACCTTCTTCTTAAGAATGATCTTGTCGTCGGCCACGTCCTTGAGGTGCTTGCCGTACGGGCTCTTGCCGTACTTCTCGGCGGCCTCAAGCAGCTGCCCGCGGGTGATCCACCCGTTCTCGTACGCGATCTCCTCGGCCACCGCGATGGGCAGGCCCTGCGCGCGCTGCACGGTGCGCACGAACTCGCCCGCCTCATACAGGGAATCCATCGTGCCCGTGTCCAGCCACGCATAGCCACGACCCAGCGTACGCACGTTCAGGGAACCATCCTCCAGGTACATCCTGTTCAGATCGGTGATCTCCAGCTCGCCGCGTGCGGACGGCTTCACCCGCTTGGCGAACTCGACCACACGTTCGTCGTAGAAGTACAGACCGGTCACCGCGTAATTCGACTTCGGATGCTTCGGCTTCTCCTCGATGCTCACGGCCTTCTTGTCCGCATCGAACTCGACCACGCCGTAACGCTCCGGATCGTCCACGTAATAGCCGAACACGGAAGCGCCCCCGCCGTTCTCCGCCTTCGCCTTCGCCTTGCGCAGCGTGGCACCCAGTCCGTTGCCATAGAAGATGTTGTCGCCGAGCACGAGCGCGCACGGCTCGCCCGCGATGAACTCCTCGCCCAACAGGAACGCCTGCGCCAGACCGTCCGGGGACGGCTGCACCTTGTAGGAGAATCTCACGCCGTACCGGCCGCCGTCGCCAAGCAGTCGTTCGAAATTCGGCAGGTCCTTCGGCGTGGAGATGATGAGGATGTCCCGGATGCCCGCCATCATGAGCACGCTCAGCGGATAGTAGATCATCGGCTTGTCGTACACCGGCAGCAACTGCTTCGATGTCACCGTCGTCAACGGATACAGCCGCGTGCCCGAACCACCGGCCAGAATAATACCCTTCATGGGGACCCGCTTTCCTCACAGTCGTAATCAGCACACACCAGCTTAGCCAACATACCGTGGAAACAGAAAACCGCGCAGACCATTCTGCGCGGTTTCCCCACTGGAATTGGCGTGTCGACGGCATGTCGCCGCACACGCCAATCGGGCTACCTATCGAGTTCCCCGCCCACGTATTCCCTGAGCGTCTCCTCCCAGTCGGCGGGCGTGTACCCGGCGGCCTCGATCTTGCCGAGCGCCAGCGCACTGTGCACCGGGCGCGGGCTGACCGAGTTCCCCGCGTTCGCGAAATACTCGGCCGTCGAGATCGGCTTGACCTTGTCGCCGTTGCCGTTCGTCAGGTCGAACACCTCCGCGGCGATGTCCGCCCAGCTCCTGACCGCGCCCGAACCGGTCAGGTTATACGTGCCATAGGGAGCATGGCTGTCGAGCAGGTGGAAGATCGCCTCGGCCATGTCCCTGGTGAACGTGAGGCGCCCGTACTGGTCGTCCACCACCGTCACCTGCCCCAGACCGTCGTTCTCATCAGCGACGCGGTTCGACAGGCCCATCATCGTCTTCACGAAGTTGCGGCCCTCGCCGATCACCCAGCTGGAGCGCAGGATGTAATGCTCGGGAGCGTTCGCCACGGCGATGTCGCCGGCGGCCTTCGTCTGCCCGTACACGCCCAACGGAGCGAACGCCTCATCCTCCGCATGCTCCTCGGCGGTCCCGTCGAACACGTAGTCGGAGCTCACGTGCACGAGCGTGATGTGATGGTCCTTCGCCACCCGGGCGAGCAGGGCCGGGCCCTGCGCGTTCGCCTTCCACGCCACCGGACGTCCCTCCGCGGTCTCCGCCCTGTCGATCGCCGTGTACGCGCCCGCGTTGATGATCGTGCCGTACAGGCTCCAGTCGTACTTGTCGTACGCGGCCGGATCGGAGAAATCGAACTCGTCGATGTCCGTGTACTCGAAACCACGCAGACCATGCGCCTCCGCGTACGCGCGGACCGCATGGCCCAGCTGGCCGTTGCAGCCCGTAACCAGCGTGCGCTTCGGCTCCATCGGCCTGGCGTCCCTAAGCATCGGATGATGCAGGTCCGCCTCGGAGCGTTCGGACTCCTCCAACGGAATCGGCCAATCGATGTCCAGTTCCGGGTCCGCGAGGTTCACGAACGTGTACGTCTTCTTCTGCTCCAGCGACCAATGCGCGTTCACCAGATACGTGTACACGGTCCCGTCCCGCAAGGCCTGGAAGCTGTTGCCCACGCCGCGCGGCACATAGATTGCGCGGCTCGGGTCCAGACGCGTCGTGTACACCTGGCCGAACGACTCGCCCGGGCGCAGGTCCACCCACGCGCCGAAGATCTCGCCCGCCGCGATCGAGATGTACTTGTCCCACGGCTCCGCATGGATGCCGCGCGTCACGCCCTTCGTCGCGTTGAAGCTGATGTTGTTCTGCACCGGACCGAAATCCGGCAGGCCCAACGCGGTCATCTTCGCACGCTGCCAGTTCTCCTTGAACCAACCACGGTTGTCGCCATGCACCGGCAGGTCGAACACCAACAACCCCGGAATATTCGTCTCCTCGACCCGAAGATCCTTCTCGAAATCAAACGCCATACCCGATCACTGTCCCTGCTGCTTGTACTTGGCCTCGGTGGCGGCCTTCGCGGGCTCCCACCACGCGCGGTTCTCCGTATACCACTCGATCGTGCGCTCCAGGCCCTTCTGGAAGTCCGTATGCGTCGGCTCCCAACCCAGTTCGGTCCTGAGCTTCGTCGAATCGATCGCGTAACGGCGGTCATGGCCCGGACGGTCCTTCACCCAATCGAAATCGTCGGGCGACTTGCCCATCACGGTCAGGATGTCGCGCAGCACCGTGATGTTGTTGCGCTCCCCGTTCGCGCCGATCAGATACGTCTCACCCAAGCGGCCCTTGGTCAGGATGGTCCACACGCCCGTGGAGTGGTCGTCCGTGTGGATCCAGTCGCGCACGTTCTCCCCGTTGCCGTACAGCTTCGGGCGCAATCCCTCGAGGATGTTCGTGATCTGGCGCGGGATGAACTTCTCCACGTGCTGGTACGGGCCGTAGTTGTTCGAGCAGTTGGAGATGGTGGCACGGATGCCGAACGTGCGGTGCCAGGCGCGCACCAGCAGGTCGGAGCTCGCCTTCGTCGAGCTGTACGGGCTGGACGGATGGTACGGGGTCTGTTCCGTGAACTTCGCCGGATCGTCCAACGCGAGATCGCCGTACACCTCGTCGGTGGAGACGTGATGGTAGCGCACATCATACTTGCGGGCCGCCTCCAGCAGGCGGAACGTGCCCTCCACGTTGGTCTTCAGGAACGGCTCCGGGTTCGCGATCGAGTTGTCGTTGTGGGATTCCGCCGCGTAGTGCACGATCGCGTCATGCCCCGGAACGATTTTGTCGAGCAGCTCGGCGTCGCAGATGTTGCCGTGCACGAACTCCACGCGGTCGCCCAGAATGCCCCTGATGTTCTCCAGGTTGCCCGCATACGTCAACGCATCCAACACCGTCACATGAACGTCGGGATGATTGTTGTACACGTAATGCACGAAATTCGACCCGATGAAACCACAGCCACCGGTCACAATGATGTTACGAGGAGTAAACACTTCATCAGTCATACGGGCAATCATAGCGTTGCGGCCGTACGGGACCTGATGGCCCGAATTCAATTTGTAAGTGCAACACTCCGATCATCGGATTGAAGAAATTCGTATCCGATGGCCGGAGTGTGGTTTCATGTCTGCATTACTTGCGTTTTGCGTCTACACAGCTCAAGAAAAGGGCGGAAAAATACTAGTTGTGCAGACGCGACGACCGCAGACGGGCCGTTGCGTGTACGCAAATTGCGGAAGCGACCACCAGTAGCAGCGAGATGATGGAGAGCGCCTGCACTGCGGATCCGGAGCGAGGCATTTCCGACTTCGCCGGCTTTTCTGGATCGCCGGGTTTGCCAGGTTCTTCTGGCTCTTCTGGCTCTTCTGGCTCGGCGACGGCTTTGATAGTTGCCGTCACTTGGGCGCTTACGCCATCATGGTCGGAGGTACGCAACTGTGTGCCCGCTCCCCCACTCGGGTCGGCAATGCCACGCGAAGAAGCTCCGTTCGACATTCCGGAAGACCGGACCGCATTCGCATCCATAAAGTCTTCATCCGACGTATTGCGCACGGCGGTGATGGTGATGTTCTGGCTCACGGCTTCGAAAGCTTTCCTCTTCCCAACCGCTTGCATTGCGCGATCGATCTGATCGTTCAACGCCTGCAACTGGTCACTATCCACCACAAGACGGTAGTCGGCGATGCCGTTCAGTTGCGTTCCCGTCAAGGTCAGTAGGTCGTCGGCACTCAGCTGCTGAAGGCCGCTCGCCGGATCCAATTCCACCGAAGTCTGCTTGCTGGAGATCGCCAGATCGCCGACATGGAACATTCCGTCACCCATACCATCACCGCTAGTGCCGCCTGAAATCAGCCCAAGCGAGTCAGCCAAGTACGGCGCAAGATTCGACAAGTCGGAGAACGAGCCACTCAACAAGGCGAGCGTGTTCAGTCCAGCTGGAATCACACCCCGGTATTCGCCACCGCGAACAGTCACATAGCCAAGATTTTTAGCGTCATCCAGCAGGTTGAATAGCATCGGCGCGGTGAACGTTCCGCCCGAAAAACTGCCTTGTGCGGAAGTCTCATTCGTTTCGGCAAAGCGCATCAACGTTGCATCCGAGGTGAACGTGCCACTTTCCACGCGCAATGCGCCACGGCAGTCAACCGCAGGACGGCTTCCACCAGCAACCGTTCCCGGGCCGACAATGGTGAGCTGCATGTTCGCAGGCACAGTGATCGCAGCAAACCCAGCAGTTCCACCGGATTCAGCGGATTGCAGCACATGCCCGTTCAAGTCAAACGTTACGTTTCGTACGCCTTTCGATGGCGTAATCGTAACGCTTTCCGTCACGTCGGCTAGCAATGTGACCGTCGTGTTCTTCAACGTTGTTCGGCCGATCGCCTCCTGTACGCTCGCGTAGGTTGCGTTGCCCACTTGCGCGACCGCCTGAGATTCGGCGGCATCGGCAACTGCATCTGCAGAGAACAGCAGCGTTCCAAACAGCGACGCGATCGCGAAAACAGCGGTCAGCACCACCGAAACCAAATACTTACCTTGCGTTCGCGGGCACACATTCACCCGCTTCTCATGACTACGCATGATTATTTCCTTTTATAGGTTCTGTTGCATATTTCAATCCGCACCGAAGTGCGTGGGACCACCCTCAGCTGTGAGGGATAACGTTACAGAAATCATGGCGCCACGTTGCATTAATTATCTCACAATGCGCAAAGGAAAGCAAATTACCTATTTTGAAAATCCAAATCTCATATGAGATATATCAAAAGACAATCTTTAGTTATAGTGGACCTCATCACATAAGTTAAAACTGTTTCACATGAGTATCACAATATTCCTCACACGAATAAACGTATTCCAATAACTGCAAAAATACACATATGACGAATAATTGTTTCCCATCAAGAAACAAGCGAGCCCACAATCAAACAAGCGAGGTCGCAACCACACAAAAACACATTTCCCATCTGCACCACGTGGGAAAGCAAAAGAGCGCTCCGGGAGGGAGCGCTCTGATTTGCACGACGATTCGTGCGAAAAGTACTGCGGAATTTAGTAAGATCCGGTGCCGCGGAAGACCACGAGCACGGTTTTTGCGAGAATCGCAAGATCGCCTGCAATAGACCAATTTTCGATATAGGAAACGTCCAAATATTCGCTCTGCTCCTGCGAAAGATCCGAACGGCCGGAAACTTGCCACGGACCGGTAATACCAGGCTTAACCAGCAGTCGCGTGGAATAAAGGGAACCATAGCGAGCAACCTCTTCCGGCAAAGCCGGGCGAGGACCAACCAAAGACATGTCGCCCTTCAAAACGTTGAAGAACTGGGGGAATTCATCCAACGAAGTCTTACGAATAAAACGACCGACCTTCGTAATTCTCGGATCATCCTTCATTTTGAAGATGAAACGATCGGTCTGTCCATTTTCTTCGGCAAGTTTCTTCTTCAATTCTTCCGCATTGGTAACCATGGAACGGAATTTATACATGGTAAACGGCTTGCCATGCAAACCGATACGCTGCTGCGAGAAGAAAATCGGACCACCGTCATCAAGCTTGATGGCGATCGCCGTACCCAACATCAGCGGCGAGGAAATCAGCAGCGCGAAAGCCGAACCGACGATATCCAGCAGGCGTTTAATCACGTACGTCGTATTCGTATACTGCGGCAAACTTGCCAGCAATACCGGCTGTTCGGCCGTATTACGCAAGTACAGGCGGTGGCCGCTCACGTCAGCCAAGGAAACAGCCAACGCAAGCTCCATGCCAAGCGACTCGACCGCAAGCGAAATGCCATGCAGCATTTCGGAATCGCGGGACAGCACGTCGGCAACATACACTTCCTGCGCACCCAAGCTTTCGCACGTACGCGGGAAAGCGGCATTGAACGGAATCACCTTCAGCTTGTCGGCACCTTCAATGGAAGGATCAGGCTCGAACGACGTGACCACATAAGCGTCTTTCTCATTGTCGTCAGCTTCGATCGGACACACGGCAATCGGCGAATACCCCCAATTGGAGTAGTCCCGCATGGTGCGCAACGCACAATTGATACCGTCGGAAGAACCAATCACCACGGTCTTATACTTACAGGCGCCCTTCTGACGGCTGCGATGCTGCCACTGACGCATCTGCCAACGGGCGATGACTTCTAGGAAGAATGCAATGATCGGGGCGACGATAAGCGCGGTTCTCGGCAAGGAAAGATTGAAAATAAAAGCAAGCGAGCAGTAAGTGATGATGGTGAGCAGCGACGCGTTGATGATTTTCGCATACAGCTCGTAGCCTTCCGCCATCACATGACGATGATACGTTCCGGCAAAGGTGAGGCTCAACACCCAGATGAGGCTGAAACAGATGAGGAACAGCCAGAACGGCATGGCCCCATTGATGGCATTATATGCGGCATCGTTGGCCCAAAGACTGATGGATAGCGAAATCAGCATGACCGCAAGATCGACCATCACCAAGCAGACGACAAAAGAATAACGCCATGCGGGCACAACCTGATTCCGCCTGCCCTTGCGCTTTCCATCTTCACCAACGGAAAATGGCGTGTTCGAAAACATCATCGGCTCAAACTGAGGGCTGTTGTCTTGAGACTGATGTCGCTCCTGCTTCTGATCCTGGTGACGAGAGTTAGAAGAGACGATATGGATTTCCTGGGTTCTCACTACTTGATCCGAACCCTGCTCAGAGCTGCGGAAACCGCCTTGCATGACTCCTCCCTCTACTAACTACCCCCACCCGAAAAGAAGGGGGCTTCCCTCCATGAAGAGATAGTATCATAAGCCCTGTTAACAGAGTAGATCTCCAACTCGCTTTTGCAGTTAAATGACTATTGGAAACTTGCTTTTGACGCGATACCGCGAAACGCGCGGCAAGAACGGATGAAAAGTTGACGTCCGTTCCGTGAACGTGAGGCTACATGCGCATATACCCACATATTCCCCCATACTCCCCTGTTGCAAGATGGCTTGTCTAGAGCCGCTTGCTTAGCTGCTTAGGTTACCTACGGAACTGTCTAGCGGCCTTCAATCAGCGGGGTTTGACGAAGGGTGAGCGGCTCACCCGTATCCGGAGCGGACTGCACATGCACGGTGATCTCATAGGATTCGCCGGGCTGCAACGTAACATCGCCCACGCCCACGGTCAGGCCATTATGCAAAGTCACACCCTTGTAATCGTCGGCATTCTGGAATTCCCAATCCACCAAACGACCGTTCGCAGGCGCGTAAATGAACAATGCCGTCTTGATCTGGCCTTTCGGAACGATATTTCCGGCACCGGTCACATAGTCAGCTTCAGAAGCCGCTTCCTCCGCCGTCATGGTGTTCTGCAACTTGATATGCACCGTATACTGGTTCGCGCCATTCCGTGCGACCTTCTGGAATTCGGTAGTCACTTCGCGATGCAAATACCAGTCCATTTTCGACTCGGTTTCGTCGGAAATATACACGCCGACCTGCGGTTTCGCACCTTCCGTAATCAATTTGCCGGAAATCGCGGAATCGGCAATCAGATCCTGCTCATCCTCATGCGCACTCCACACCATCACATGTCCCTGCTCAGCAGACGTGGAAAGCGCCTTGACATACGATTTGAAATCGCCCGCATTCTGCGTGATATGGTCGAACGCGGCCTGCGCGGCAACGGCGAAATACTCGTCCGTCTCCTGCGGAGTCATGCGCGCGTACACGTCATGCAGCAACGTTTGGGCGGTATTAGTGCCATCCAACGTCGAACCGTCAGGCATGGCAACGCCACCGGTCACAGCCAGCATGTTCTGCAGGAACAGCGGATCAATGGCGATCACGCCATCAACCGCAACGCCATACTGGCGAGCCCACATGGCGCTCACAATCTCGCCGGTACGCGGAAAATCAGGAGTGAAATTCACGTCGCGAATATCCTTGCCAAGCTTGTCGGTGAACAGCAAACGTTCCTCGGCGGTCAAATCCACAACCGGCTCGTCGGCATTCTGAATTTCCGAATCGGAAACGAACGGCTGCAAGCTCACGTGACCGCCCTGCACCGTGGCCAGGCCGAGCGATCCCGTAAGACCGCCGGACGGGCGCGCCTCCGCATTCGTTTGCGCAAGGATCAGATAATTGCGCGGAGCATCATTCGCATGGCTTTCCGTACCCAACATGCCCGGCAGCACCTGCACGATGGAATTCAAGGAATGCACCATGCTATCAAGTTTTTCGCAATACGTTTCCGCGGTTTTCAGGGCGTCCGCGATCTGCGCGATATGTGGGGTTTTCACGGTTTTCACTTCCCGCGTGGCCTTGTCGATCGTGTCGTCCGCGATTTGGAGCGGCTGCTGAGACGCTTCCAATCCGGAAATTTCGATCGTGCCGTTTTCCACATGAATACTGTTCAGATCAACATTTTCGGCGACTTTCACCAGTTGCGGCAACGCCTGCGACGAAATATTCTCCATGGCGGCCACCGTGGTGCGTACGGCAGAAATGTCATCGCCCACATACGGCACGACCGACGCCACCTGCCACAGCGGCGAAGAGGTTTGCTTGTAGGCCTTGCTTACGTGATCGGAGAACGCGGTTGTCTGCTTCTCAAGCTTGGACGTGTCCGCTTCGGAGATGGGCTGCTGCAGACCTTGTGCGCCCGACACCGCCTCCTGCAGCTCGTTTTTCACGTGCAACGCCGACCATACGAACGCGCCGGCGAAAACGGCGAGGGCTGCGATTACCACAAGTACGCCGATCAGGATCTTGCGACGGCGACGTTTGCGCTTGATTTGGCGAATATGCTCGGCGCTCATACGGCGCCGCACGCGGCGGGAATGCGGGGCGCTGGAAGTGGAATCTTCTGGACTGGCGGTTGCGTCGGAGGTTGCGGTTGCGTCGGCGGCTGAACCGGCATTAGACTGCGGCTCCTCCTGACGGCCTTGCTCAGGCTGGACGCCGAATTCTTCAGGCTGATCAGACGCGCCGTTCATATTCCGTTTCGCTCCCTAATTGTTTGCAAGCACTTCGGATTCCCCAGTGTAATAGTAGGGGGAGTCGATGAAACTTACGGAGCAAAAACGGGGTTACTGAAGTTCCAACGTCGCCAATAATGCCTTGTGGTCGGAACCTTGAATCCGCTTGGTTGCCAAATTTCTGGCGTACACACCCTTGTCGTAGATGATATGGTCGATTTCAGCGATCGGGAGTACCGAAGGATACGTCATATGCAATCCCTCGCCGGCACTCTCCCCCGCATCCGTAAAGCGATCACCCAACAGATATCTGAAGCTTGCATGATCCCACGTGGAATTAAAATCCCCCATCAGCACATACGATTCCCCATTATCGTAATGCTGTAATTGCGCTATGGAATCCAAACTTTTATTCCATAATCCCTGATTGCTTGGTCGTGGAGAAAACGGATGAACCGACCCAAATCGTACTTTTCTGCCATTGAAATCAACTGTCGCGGCAGGAATACTACTGGATTCAATAGGAATGAGATCTTGTGTTGTTTTCTGCAGAGGATGCGCACTGTACAGTACGTTCACACCGCCATTATCGTGCCAAGTGAGTTGCGCGGAAACGGAATACGGAAGATAATCCTCAATTCCAGCATCATGCAACCGATCTAATAATCCTGATGAAACTTCCTGCATTGCAAGAATTTCAACATGCTCGCTTTGGATTGTTTGCACGATTTGCTGCGCATCGGCACAACCTTGCTTCGTATTGAACGTCATGACACGCACTGTTGCAGAAGGTTGTATGGCACGATCATTGGTTGGAACGACATACCCCCAATGCCAAATAATTTGGATGATCACGCACAATACGCTTAACGCGACTAAAAGTTTCCGTTTGCCAACAGTGCGAAAAACTGTTGCAAAAACTGCGATAATTACGGAAAGCAAGCCAAGCCAAGGCATGAGCGCGACGATCAGAGGCACGTAGCGTTTACCATCGAGACTGTTCGGTAGCATGCGCAGAAGCATCGCGAACACGATGACGGCGGATGCGAACCACAGCAACGCCGTAAGCAGTGAAGCGCGCGTTTCACGACGCGTCTCACTTCGTTGGACATCGCCAAGTCGAGTCATGCGCACTCCTCTCCCATTCCATCTTCCCGTTTCACTTCCTATTCCGCGCAATCCGCAATCGTATGCAATCACATGTTGCAACCGATAGTCTTACGCATCGTTTTTCACAACATCTCTCACAACATCTCTTCTCGTGAACGCTACCCGCGTTCATCCCCGCATATGTTTCCCGCGTGCATTGAGGGTGATGCTTTCACAAAAGTGCCACTATATGGACACTTTCCGGCATTTGGAATCGTTCTGATACGTTCATCCGATAATCTATAGGTTGCAAAACGGTGCTTAACAAAAGAGGCAATCATGAGCGAAGAAGCAATGCGAGAAGAAGTGGCACAAGCTGTGGAAGTGGCCGCAAACAAGGCCGCCGAAGAGGAAATCAGCAAGCTGGCCGAATTCGAAAGCGCCATCGACGAAACGCTCGCCTCCGGATATTTGGACGATACGCTCACCGTCACCGACGCAGACGGCGTGGCGCAAGTGCTGCCAGTGCTCGATTCCGAGCCGATCTCACACTTGGTGGAAGGCTTGGAAGCCGTAGGCGGGAGCGCCAATGTGTTCGTGCACACCAGCGCAGGCGTGGTGGCCCTCAGCGTAGTGGAATACAAGCCCAACGAGGAAGAATAGCCGTCGCAGCATGCGCAGCTAGACGGCACGCATGCGGTTGAGGGCGCGCTGCACGGTTTCATGGGTGGAACCGGCACCCTGGCCGCGCACACCGAAGAACACCATCAACACCATCACGAAGCAGATTGCTGCACTGATACGAAGCGCCCACTGAATGCCGAACACGTTGGCAGCCGCATACACGGCTTTTGTGCCACCAAGCGCAGTCCAACGAAGAGACGTGAACGTCTCCATCAAAATCACCAACACCGGAGCGCCAATCGCGCCCGCAATCTGACGAACCGTATTCGTCACCGCGGATCCGGCGCTCACCTCTTCCGGTTCCAAACAATTCAGTGACCATGTGGTGATCGGCATCAACACGAAACCCATGCCGATCTGGCGCACAAACTGCCAAATCGACACCCACCAAATCCACGAGGTCATGGAAATCAAACTCATCATGACCGTGCCGAAACACAAGGTAATCGTGCCTATCAACGCCACCGGACGTGCGCCGAAACGGTCAAGCACCTTACCACCGAAAAACTGCGAAATGCACTGGCCCAAAGCACCCGGAAGCATCACCAGGCCGCTAATCGCAGCAGAATAGCCACGGCAATCCTGAATGTACAGGGGCATGATCACCATAATCGAACTGAACGCGAAGAACGAGAGCGCGGCCGTGATCGTGCCAACAGTAAAACTACGATTCTTCAACACGCTCAAATTCAACAGTGGCGGCTGCGCTTCAGGATTTTCAATCTGCCTGCGCGCGCCATGAATCTGGCGGAGCACAAACCAAATAATTCCCACAACGCCAATCACCATTGGCAGCCAAACCATAGGATTTACAAACGAATACGATTCAATATTCGTAAAGCCGAACATTAGCCCGCCGAAACCGAAAATAGACAGTCCAACGGAAAAAAAGTCAGCCTTCGCGGTTTTATCGTTCTCACCGAAATTATGCAATCCAAAATAGGCAAGAAGCAGCGAAATTACGCCGATAATGGTCAACGTGAGGAAAATTGAACGCCAACCGTTCAAGTCCGTCTGCACACCGCCAAGCGTCGGGCCGATCGCCGGAGCCACGCTCATCGCCATGCCAACCGTACCCATTGCGAAACCACGGCGAGACAGCGGATAAATCGAAAACACCGTGATCTGCAACACCGGCCACATCACACCCGTGCCAACCGCCTCAAGCAAACGCCCGATCAGCACCATCAAAAAAGTTGGACCAAGCCAAGCGAACAGTGAACCGATCGTGAACACAACCATGGAAACAAGCACGATTTCGCGCGTCGAAAAACGTCTCGTAAGGTATGCCGTAAGCGGCACCATCACGCCCATGACCAGCTGGAAAATCGACGTCAGCCACTGACCGGTCGTAACGGAAATACCAAAATCACTGACGATCGTCGGCAACGCGGCGCTCAACTGCAATTGCGTGAAATTACCGACGAACGTAATAAATGTAAGAATCGCAATGGAAATAAACGCCGTGCGCGTTAAATGACCGTCCTGATACGATTCCTCTCGAGTAAGCGCTCGGGACATGCTCCGCTTCGCTGACATCAATCACCTTCTCCACATTCAAACGCACAAACTATATGATAGCCCGTATGACAGAGGCATGGATATTCGCCTGCGGATTCCTGTTTTTGTCATTTCGGGGTAACGCTCCCCTATTTAGAGGTATCATGGCACACGAAAGAGGTAGGCAAGTTTTCGACGCAGGCAGCGTCGAGAGAGAGGGGGGGGGTGGAGGATAATGACAGTCAGGGCCATGTTCCACATCTGCATGGAGTTGTGGGGTATTTTCATATGCCTGATTTGCGCATGCGGAATTTTCATTGCAACCCCACACAAAACCAGACGAACTCGCATCAAAATACTCATGCAGATCGCCTGCATGCTTCTTCTTGGAACCGACGCGCTCAGCTGGTATTTTCGCGTAGATGCAGACGAAACCGCATACTATATGGTTCGCATAAGCAATTTCTCAGTATTCTTCATCAACTATATTTTCATGAGTTTCTTCGCAACCTATGTTTGGTTGACAGTGAGCAAACATCAGCATCGCAAACCAGCCGCATTGCGTGCTGTCTACGCATTATCCGTAATTGGAATTCTCTTACTTATCATCACACAATTCACTGGTCTTTTCTACTATTTCGATGACCACAATCTTTACCATCGCGGTAATTTCTATCTTCTTTCGCAGGCAATTGCGGTCTTGGGAATCGCATTATGCCTCTTCATGTTGATCTCATATCGCAAGAATCTTGATCGCATTATTTTCCTTTCCATGATGTCGTTCTTCGTGCTACCAGTATTGGCGACCATCTACCAAGCACTGGCATACAGTTTTTCATTGCAATGTTTGGCGATCGTGATCTCCACACAGATTATGTTCGTCATGGACACCGTGGAAATGAACATGCGATTCCACTCGCAACAGGCCGCCTACGAAAAAGCACGGTACGAAGCCGAACATGACGGCATGACCGGTTTGCTGAACAAGGAAGCGGGATGGAAACACATGCGCAAATATTTCGACCGCATGGATTCGCACGACGAAGCGATGCTGATGTTCGTCGACATCGACGATTTCAAAACCATCAACGACACATACGGACACACGGTCGGCGATTTCTGGATCCGCGAGGTCGCATCCCAACTTCGGCACATCTACCGGCAAGATGACATTATCTGCCGATATGGCGGTGACGAATTCTTGGCACTTATTCGCAACACCGCCAGCGAACAGGTGCTTGAAACCACGCTGGGCATGTTCTTCCAACAGTTGGCACGCACCTCGGAACAGCACGGGCAAGACGTGCATTGCAGCGTAGGCGTGTGCCGCATTGCAGCCGCTGACGGTGCCAGCCTTGGCACGGGGCGCGCCGATGGAGACGCGATCGGAAGCGTGGATTTCGACCAATGCGTCGCACAGGCCGACTTGGCGCTGTACGAAACCAAACGATTCAACAAAGGAAAATTCACCGTCTACAATTACCCCCCCCCCAGCCAAAATCCGCAAATATCTGCGCCTAGGAGCGGCCTGAAAGTGTGAGGAAGACGAGAATCACATTAAGCGCAACAATCAGCGAAACAACTATCATATTGATCGTGAATTTCACCGGGCCATCCACATAGTCACCCATTAATGAACGATCGTGTGTGTATTTCATCAGCGGAATGATCGCAAATGGAATGCCGATCGACAGTACCACCTGCCCTATAATCAGCGCTTCCGTCGGATTCTTCGCAAACCACAGTACAACCAATGCCGGCACAAGCGTCACCACGCGACATGCCCACATCGGCGCTTTGATACGCAACAGTCCATGCATGATTTCGGCGCCGGCATACGTGCCGACCGATGTGGAACTCAGGCTGGAAGCCAGCAGTCCGATTGAGAAAATCGTGCCGATCACCGGCCCAAGCACCTGTTCGATGGATTGTTGCGCACCTTCAATCGTATCCGTACCGGTCATGCCATGCAGCGAATTTGCTGCAAGAATCAATAGCGCAAGATTCACCGATCCCGCAAGCAATAATGCCCAAAACACGTCTATTTTACTGCCGTGCAACAGAGCTTTCACACTTGGCTTGGGCTGTCCTGGCGCATAATGATCGTTCACCAACGTGGAATGCAGGTAAATCGCATGCGGCATCACTGTGGCACCCAGCATGGAAGTCGCCATCAAGACCGTTTCCGTTCCTTGGAAATGCGGAACAAGGCCTTGCATAACTTGCGCTGGATCCGGCGGATCAATAAAAAGTCCCGCAATGAAACCAAACGTGATCACTAGCAGTAATCCGATTATCAGTTTTTCGAAAATATGATGCGTTGCACCTTTCTGGAATATTAATAATACTGTCGAAATAGTGCCGATTATGCATCCACCGATAAAAAGCGGTAGTCCAAATAATAATTTCAGTGCGATTGCGCCACCAATTACTTCTGCAAGATCAGTTGCGATGGCAATAACTTCCGCTTGCATGAAAAACATGAATCGGCCGCCGTCACCAAGTCGTTTCCCTAAGATTTCCGGAAGACTATTTCCTGTGACAATGCCGAGTTTCGCGGATTGATATTGAATAATCACGCTCATGCAATTGGCAAGTACCAGCACCCACACCAACAAATAACCGTACCGCGCGCCGGATGTAATATTCGCAGCCACATTGCCGGGATCCACGTAGGCGACGGCCGCCACAAAAGCAGGCCCAAGCATACCCACGAGCTCATGCCCGTAGCGGGAGCGTCCGTGAATTGTCTGTGCCATCTGTCGGCATTTCATGTCATTCGTTTCACTGACTTCGTTCCTGCCATCTGTGTCGTTTGCGCCGCCAACGTTGTCCAAACCGTTCATATTGCTCACATCGTCCGCACGATTCATATTCATCGTCCCTCCATCCGAGCAACGTTATAGCGCGCGAGTCGGCACGGTTATGTTACGCACATGCAATATCATCTGTCAGCATATGCGCACTTCGCGCAACCGCACGCGCCGGTCTGGTCGTGAGACGCAATGCGAGGCATGCGCAACGAAATATGGCCGAATTGCAGCGACCTGCGACTAAGCTGGAACGCTGGAGTAAGTGAACGAACGCTTACGAGAATCGTCAAGAGAAGACACGGCTTTCGAAAGGACAACGCATGGCAACCTTCCACACCCCCATGATCACATTGAACGACGGCAATCTGATTCCGCAAATCGGCTTGGGCGTGCTGCGCATTGACGATGAGGGCGTTACCCCCGTAGTGGAGAGTGCGCTGGAAGCCGGCTACCGTCATATCGACGGCGCGGCGGGGTACAACAATGAGGCCGGCGTGGGGCGCGCGCTGAAAAATGCGGGATTCACGGAAGGGGAACTACGCAAGAGCCTGTGGGTCACGACGAAGCTGCGTGATTCCGAGCAGGGGTATGACAGCGCACGCAAGGCGTTCGACCGCCAGCTTGGCTTGCTGCAGCTCGATTATGTCGACATGTACATGCTGCATTGGCCCACCCCGTTCGACTGGCGTTCCAGCGAAACGTGGAAGGCGTTCCAGGAATTCCGCGCGGAGGGGCGCGTGCGCACGCTGGGTGTGTGCAATTTCCTGCCCGAGCATCTCGACCGCTTGCATGAGGAGACCGGCGAATATCCTGCCGTCAACCAGATTGAGCTGCATCCGACCTGGCAGCAGCGCGAGGTCGTGGACTATTGCAAGGCGCATGGCATTGCCGTGGAAGCATATTCGCCGATGGCCCGCGGCGCTGATTTGAACGCCGGAAATGGTGCGATTGAGCGCATTGCAGCGGAGCATGGGGTTACCCCTGCGCAGGTGATTCTGCGTTGGCATATCGAAAATGGCACGATCATCATCCCGAAGTCGGTGCATGTGGAACGACAGAAGCAGAATCTCGATCTGTTCGGTTTCGTACTTACTCCTGAAGAGCATGCCGCGATCGACGCGCTTGATGGTCCGACGCGCGCCGGACATGATCCGATGACGTTCACTTACGCCTGATACTCCGTAATTCCGTAATTCCGTAATTCCGTAATTTCGTATTATTTTTAATAATTATGCCTCGAAAGAATAATCGTAATTCTTATAATTATCGGAATATTGAACGCGACGTGCGTGATATCCAGCGGGCTGGCAAGCGGTTCAAAAAAAGTTGGATCAACGCCGACGGTCCGCTGGAACGTATTCTTATTTTGCTGGTAGTCGTTGCGGTAATCGGCGTCACTATCGGCATGCTGCTGCCGAAAGTCAATCCGACCGTAGGCGAAATTACCGGCGAGTACACGGCAACCGGCACAGCTGCGGAAACGTTGGAAAAACTTACCGTCGACGACAATCCCAGCAAGGCCGGATATGATCGCGATGCGTTCGGATTCCGCGAAACCGACGACGATGGCAATGGTTGCGACGTGCGCGAAGACGTGCTCGCCCGCGATCTGACGGACGTGCAATATAAGAACGGCCGTAGCTGCCAGGTTGCGTCGGGCACGCTTGACGATCCGTATACCGGTCTGACCATCCAATTCGTGCGTGGGATGAAAACGTCTTCGGCGGTACAGATCGACCATGTAGTCGCGTTGGAAAATGCATGGCAGTCGGGCGCGGACACGTGGGATCACGCGAAGCTGTACCAATTCGGCAACGACATGTACAATCTGCTGGCCGTGGATGGGCCGGCGAATCAGCAGAAGGGTTCCGCTTCGGCCGCATACTGGCTGCCGACGAACAGCGAATACCGTTGCGATTATGTGGCTCGGCAGATTGGCGTGAAAGACAAGTACGGGCTGACCGTCACCACGCAGGAAAAACGAGCGATGCTTTCCGTACTGCACGGCTGCCCCGCGCAGGAATTGCCGGCAAACTGACGCTAATTCCCGTCCGCACAAGTCCTGTTCTGCGGCTGTGCAAGTCCGGAACTGGCTGTGCAGACGGCAGGTCAGCTACATGCGCGTGGTGGCGCGGGCGATCACGTGCGACTGGGTGGTGATGCAACTCGGCTCCAGCACACGCGTGCCGTCGATCCGGTCGAGAATGCGGCTGACCGCAGTCGGCGCAATCCAGTCGAGACAAGAATCCATGGTGGTCAGCGGAGGCTGGAAATATGCGGCTTCTTCAATATTGTCGAAGCCGATCACCTGCATCTGTTCAGGCACGGAAATGCCGTTCGCAGCCAAAGTGAACAGCGCACCCAACGCAAGCTGGTCATTGAACGCCACAATACCGTCGAATGGAATCCCGGAATCAATAAGCTGCTGCGTAATGCGAGCGCCGGAACCAATCGTCCAATCCTGCCCAGTGCTCATTACCAGTCGGGAATCGAATGCCGCTCCCCGCGCGGCGCACGCTTCGAGCACGCCGCGAAGTCGCAGTTGCGCATTGCCTTCCGCTGCGTCACGCACGGAATCGATATGCCCCGGTTCGGTTCGCGATCCGACCACCGCGAGCCGGGTTGCGCCATGGTCGAACAGGTATTCGGCTGCGAGTCGGGCTTCCTGAATATCGTCGGGGGTAACGTGGTCGGCTTTGCCGTGTGTGGAACGCGCGCCCACGCATACGAGCGGATAGTCCACATCCAAGTCCGCCGCTTCAAGGTTTTCGACTTCGGAGATCGACAGGATCATGCCGTCCGAGACGGTGGTGTTGAAGTTGCGCAGGAGTGATTGCGCTCCTTGTGCGGATCCTTCGGCGTAGGTGGTGACGTATACGGAGTAGCCGTAGCCGCGGGCCGCGTCGATTACGCGGTTGGCGAGCTCCGACAGGTATGGGGCGGTCAATGTTGGTACGGCGAGTGTGATGAAACCGGTTTTTCCGCGGTTGAGATTGCGCGCGGATACGTTCACGCGGTATCCGAGTCGGTCGATGACTTCCTGGACTTTTTCTCGCGTGGAGTCGGTCATACGGCCGGAATGGTTGATCACGTTGGATGCGGTTTTGAGCGAAACGCCCGCCTCTTCGGCCACGTCTCGTAGGGTGACGCGTTTTTTGTCCGGCTTCGGCTCCGGCTTTGACTCGCCCATGTTCGTCTCCGTGATTGTTGAATATGCCGGTAAAAAGTTTACCAGTTATGGCAAGCCCGCCATTCTTGAGTTTCAGAATGGCGGGCTCAGGTTGTGTGAGGTTGTTGTGTTACGCAATCAATTGCGCGAAATTATGCGGAATTACGCGCGCTTTACGACGAGTACGCCGTTGCGATGCACGGTGTAGCTGCCCGTCTGTTCCTCTGCTTCCGCTTGGAACAGGTAGATTGGTTCGCCTTCGATGCCCTGCAATGCGATTTCTTTCTTGCCGCGCGGCAGATAGAAATCGAAGGTTGCGTAGGCGGACTTGCGCACGGTGTGCAGTACGTCGGAATCGGCCGGATTGGCGACATTTGCGGAATCTTCCACGATATTGCCGCGCACGAATTCCGTAAGATCGACGACGTTGAGATCGCAGCCGACGAAGTATGTTTCGCCGGAACCGTACGGATTGCGGGTGATTGCGGCTGTGCCGTCGAGTTCCCATTCGTCGGCTTCTTCACCTTCGTAGGTGGCCAATACCTGCGCACGTTCGCCGTCGACGTTCACGTCGTTCTGCCACAGGCGGGTGACCGCACCGGAGCTCAAACGAATTTCGGACGGTTCGCCTTCGGCTTCCGCGCCGAGAATGTTGAATTCCTCGCCGCGAATACCCAGCATTTCGCGCAGCAGGCCGTCTCCGGCTCCCGGGTATCCGCCGAGCCAGGTGTGGAAGTTTTCGTCGATCAGTCCGGTTGCATAACCGATGACCACACGGCCGCCGGCAGCTGCGAAATCGGCCAAACGCTGCGTATCTTCGGCGCTGAGCATGATCACGGTCGGCAGTACGACGGTCTTGTATGCGCTCCAATCGTATTTCAGCGGCACAATGTCGGCACGGGTGCCGGCGTTGAGGAACGCACGGTACCAGTCGCGCACGTCATGCCAATGGTTGAGCTTCATGCTCGGCAGGGTTTCGGAGCGTGTGGCCCATTCGGATTCCGCGCTGAACAGGATCGCCGTATCGGACTGTTCCAGTTCGGTGCCCTGCACGCCAGCGTCGCCGAGGGTTTTCAGCGCTGCGCCCAGTTCGCACACTTGGCGGAACAGTTTGGTGTCTTCGCCCGCGTGGGGCACGAGTGCGGAGTGGAAGGATTCGGCTCCGAATGCGGAGGCACGCCACTGGAAGAAGTTGATGGCGTCGGCACCCATGGCCACATGCGCAATGGAGTCACGCACGGTTTCGCCCTTGCGCTTGCGTGCGTTGAGCGGCTTCCACTGCACGGCCGAAGTGGAATGTTCCATCACATACCACGGCTTGCCGAGCGCGAGGGAATCCATCAAAGCGTCGGAGCAGAACAGTTCGTCGATATGCGATTCGCCCTCATGGAAGTAATGGTCGTTCGACACGAAATCGACTTCCTCGGCCCAGTCGGCGTAGTCCATGCAGCACTGGTCGGTGGAGACCATGAAGTTCGTGGTGAACGGCTTGTCGGGGCAGATTTCGGCGATGGCGTCGCGTTCGGCCTTGTAGAAGTCGAGCAGCATATCGTTGCCGAAACGCTCGAAATCAAGCTTTTGACCGGGGTTCACCATGGAGTCGGCGCCCATGAAACGCGGGATGAGCACTTCGTGGAAACCGTTCATTTCCTGACCCCAGAAGGTGGTGCCCCACGCCTTGTTGAGGTTTTCGATGGTGCCGTATTTGCGTTCGCACCACAGGCGGAAGGCGTTGAGCGCGTTGTCGGAGTAATCGTAACGGTTGTTCCAGCCGTATTCGTTGCCCATATGCCATGCGGTGACGTACGGGTTGGTGCCGTAGCGTTCGGCCAGTTTGCGGCACAGGGTGAGCGCGTATTCCTTGAACACCGGGCTTGTCGGGCTCCAGGATTGGCGCGATCCCGCGTTGACGGGATGGCCGAATTTGTCTTGCGGCAGCACTTCCGGGTGCTTTTCGTACAGCCACAGCGGCGCGGTGGCGGTTGCGGAGGCCAGATCGACCGCGATGCCGGCTTTGCCGAGCTTGTCGATGATGCGGTCAAGCCAGCCGAAATCCCAACGGTTTTCTTCCGGCTGAATGCGATCCCAGCTGAAAATTGCCACGGCCACGGTATTGACACCGGCCTGTTTCATGAGACGGACGTCTTCGTCCCACACGTCTTCCGACCACTGGTCGGGATTGTAATCACCGCCGTATGCGATGCCTTTGCCGTTGTCGGTCAGCAGTTCCGGCCATTTGAAGGGCTGGCGATTGGGGTTATCGGAGTTACTAGTATGGCTAGGTTCTTTGGATTTGTTGTTTTCTTTGCTCTCATCATTGAAGGTTCGCACATTCTCACCTTTCCGAACATACTTGATACAACTGTGTATCTATTGACAATACTTTATAATAAATACTTCTGCAATTCTGTCAATTTCGATTGCGCGTCCGATAGCATTCCCATACACCCGACATTTCGCGAGAAACACGTCACGCAACGCCGAATTCCAATAATCTACCCTCTTACGCGAAAAAGTCAGATCATGGGGCAAAAACTCAATCAACACAGAATAGAGGGGATGAATATAGCTCAAAATCATCAAAAACATACCCCCATACGCGAAAAAGTCAGATTCTCCGCATTCTTCGCATACGACAGGCCACCTTTCTCCACGGAAGCGGCGTGCTCAACGCAATCGGACGTCCCAACTTGCGTGCACGGATGGCGGCGATATTCATCGCAAACGCAGCACGGTGCGGCTCATCCGACAAATCAAGCTGAGTAACCGAGACGACCGTCCATCCCATGCTTTCCAACTGCCTGCGCTTCCATGCGTCACGACGCCATTGCGTCCGGTCCGTGCGGTGATGGTCGCCGTCATACTCGATGCCGATCAGCAATTCCGGATCGGCCAAATCGAGTGTAATCGCGGCGCCATTATCGAATGAGATTCCCGGAACAGAGTAATTCGATGTGAAACCCCACAATCCGTAAGAATATAAACAAAGCCTCGTCTGCGTCTCTTTAGGTGAATCGCTGCGCGAGTCCATCAACGTAAGCGCGTCGTAACATTTTGCCTTGCATTGAAACGTCTCATGTTCCACGAAATCACGCAACTTCGACTCGGTGGTCCTGCCATGTCGAATCATCGATTCCCCCAATTCCGTCAATCCGTCAACCTGCGTGCCTTTCGCCATCAACGCCCATGTCGTTTCCGCATTCAAGACTCCAATGCCATCAGTCGTATATCGAATATGCCTTGAATCAAGCCCCGACCAGCAATGCACATAAGCATCCGGCGACGAAAGACGACTCAATCGGGGGTCCGAAACGGTGACATGTAGCTTGTCCGAAACAAAATTCGTTTGCGACGGCCGTTCGACCTTCCACATATCGACAGCCGAAATATGGCTGACTGGACCAAGCAACACAGCCTCACGGCACGCTTCCCAAGTGATGGACTGCCTTTCTTCAAGGGATCGAGCCATCAAAGGTTTGTACATCTCATTCATGTTTCGACGGTATTGAAGCACATTCGTAGTTGTCCAACCAAACCGGGGTTGTGGTCGGAGAATGCAAAAACGCGTGTCGGCTGTGGATAACCCATGGCAGAATCCATTTGGATCAATGGATGTGGATATTCCCGTGGATTGATGTGAGTCTATTTCTAGGCAAGTTCCCCATTTTCGGACGGGTTGCGAGCTCATCGGAAAATCCACGCATCAGTTCTGAATGCAAGGCGAATGGCTACCTATGACTTTTGTTGCCCCTCCTACGCGAAAAAGTCGAAAATGGTAAAAAATACGGGACCTTTCACAAACGGGGGTATAAAATCGGCTTAAAGTCGTTTGAACGGTGCCCCCGTATGCGAAAAAGACAGTTTCCCGCCTGGAAATTCGACTCTTTCGAAATAGACAAGGCAGCCAAGGCATGCCCAGAGGCATCGGAATCCCGAAGATATCTCCGAAGAGGACCAGAGAGTCCCGAATAAACCCAGATAAACCCGAACAACCCGCAAACCACGTATAAAAACGGCGGCTTCCAAAACAATACCCTCGAAAGCCGCCGATCGCTTGGTCAAGCCGCGACATGGACCACAGGCTACGGATTTACAGGCCCAAGAACAGCTCGTGAATGCGGGTATCGTCGGTCAGTTCGGGGTGGAACGCCGTAGCGAGAATCTTGCCCTGACGCAAACCGACCACATTGCCGTCGACCGACGTTTCGACCGTGGCCCGCTCGCCAACCTCGGCAACGAACGGTCCGCGAATGAACACCAGAGGGAAATCCTTGAGCACAATAGACTCGGAAGCGGCACTTTCCGGAACGCGCTCCCCCGGCGCAACCGAAACGGCGAAATCGCCAGTAGCGGAACCGAAATCGGCGGTCGCAGCGAACGAACCAAGCTGACGTCCATACGCATTGCGGCGCACGACCGCATCCAACGCGCCAAAATAGACGTTCTCGTCGTTATCGAGACGACGAGCGAGCAAAATCATGCCCGCACATGTGCCGAATACCGGCTTTCCAGCGGCGATATGCGCGGCGACCGGCTCGAACAAGCCGGTCGAACGCAGCAATTTGCCCTGCGTGGTGCTTTCGCCGCCAGGCAGAATCACGCGGTCGATCGAATCGTCGAAATCCTCGGCGGCACGCAGCAGTTTCCACGGCGCACCAAGCCGATCCAGCATCGCGGCGTGCTCGGCGAATGCCCCCTGCACCGCAAGGATGCCGGTCACGCCATGCTGTGCGGAAGCCGCACCTTCGGCAACGTCAGTCGATTCTTCCTTCGAAATGTATTCAACGGCAACAACCATCGGATCTCCTTACCCGAACCATCGCGAATCATGCGAAACGGTCTGCGAGCGGCGCATCGAACAGACATGCCGACAGCCGCACGCAGCGCACAGCGCACGAAAATACAGCGCAATCACTCGCCGCGAGCGGCCATAATGGTTTCGATCTCGTCTTCGTTGATGCCGACCATGGCCTCGCCGAGGTTCTCAGAAAGACGGGCGAGCAGGTCGGCGTCCTGCCAATTGGCGGTGGCCTGCACGATGGCGGCGGCACGCTTGGCCGGATCGCCGGACTTGAAAATGCCGGAACCGACGAACACACCTTCGGCACCCAGTTCCATCATGAGCGCGGCATCGGCCGGAGTGGCCACGCCACCGGCGGCGAAGTTGACGACCGGCAGACGACCGTTGTCGTGCACATACTTGGCGAGATCGTACGGCACGGCCAGCTGCTTGGCGGCCTCATACACCTCGTCGTTGCGAAGGGAGACGAGCTCGCGGATCTGCTTGTTCATGGTGCGCATGTGGCGCACGGCCTGGATCACGTCGCCGGTGCCCGGCTCGCCCTTGGTGCGGATCATGGAAGCGCCCTCGGCGATACGGCGCAGCGCCTCGCCCAGGTTCTTCGCGCCGCACACGAACGGCACGTCGAACTGGTTCTTGTCGATGTGGTACACGTCGTCGGCGGGGCTCAGCACTTCGGATTCGTCGATGTAGTCGATTTCGATGGCCTGCAGAATGCGGGCTTCGGCAACATGGCCGATACGAACCTTTGCCATGACCGGAATGGACACGGCTTCCTGAATGCCCTTGATCATGGCCGGATCGCTCATGCGGGAAACACCGCCGGCAGCACGAATATCGGCCGGAATACGCTCAAGCGCCATCACCGCGCACGCGCCCGCATCCTGTGCGATCTTCGCCTGCTCCGGGGTGGTGACGTCCATGATCACGCCACCCTTGAGCATCTGCGCCAGATTCTTGTTCAGTTCGTTCCTGTTGTTGGCCATCGCCAGCCTTTCGTCGAATCGTATTCCACCCTTCTGCAGAGCGGATATCTCTTGACACAGATACTAACGATTTTTCGTTACAAAATCATGTGAACTGAATATTTGCACGTCTCAAAAAGTTGCTTTTCTTAAATTCTGACTATCATTTTCATGATTGTTTCATTTTCTTACGATTTCGATTCCGCCGACGATTCCGCAATTTCGTTCGCTTTTCTTGCCTGATATGCGCCATTCGCTTTCGATTCGCGCGCACGGCTCCTTTCGACCGCACTTTCGATGCACGCTATAAGAAATACGAATGACGCATGATTTTCATACGACCACATTGCGGACGGGGGTGCAAATGGATTCGCGTATTGCGCACTACATACGCAGTATGCGATCAGCGATGCGCATGGTGGAATCGCGGTGCGACACCAGCACGACGGCGCTCCCCCGCTCGGCAAGATCATTGATCGACCCGAGAATCACCGACTCGTTATAGGCGTCGAGACGGCTCGTTGGCTCGTCGAAGAGCACCAGATCGGCGTCACGCAGGAACATGCGGGCCAATCCGATGCGCTGTTTCTCGCCCTCCGAAAGGCGGCCGCCCAGCTCACCGACCTGCGTATCCAAGCCGTTCGGTAGCGCATCGACCAGTTCGAGCGCGGATGCCTTGGCGAGCGCCTCGCGCAATACGGAATCGGGAATGGCAGAAGCTGCGGAATCGAAAGAATCGCAGGCAATAGCGAGATTTTCGCGAATCGTTCCGTCGAACAGATACGTCTCCTGCCCCATCATCGTCTGCACGCGCCGACGCCATCCGGCGTCAACCTGCGGCAATGGAACATCCGACAGCGAAATCGTGCCGGAATCCGGATCCCAGTAGCGCATCAGCAGTTTCAGCATCGTTGATTTTCCACGCCCGGACGGGCCTTGAATACCGAGAATGCCCTGCTGTGAAACATCGAGTGAAACATGCTCGAGCACCGGTTGCGAGGCGATGCCGGCACCTTGTTCGCCGGAGGATTGCGCTTCCGCGGGGCGTGCCGGACTCATGCCAGTCGCATGCTCCGACCGTCCGTTTGGCGTGCGTTCGCCGGAAATACGGGCGCCGGATCCATAGCCGAATGTGACATCGCGCATTGTCATGCCTTGATATTCCGGGCGTTCGCTCCCCTGCTCGACCACAGCGGGAGCCTCATCAACCAACGAGAACAGGCGACGTGCCGAAGCAAACGTTTGCGTCAGATTTGCCGGCAGCGCACTCAACGCAAGCGTCGGCCCAAACGAGCTGGCGAGCAGCACGAAAGCCACAACCAACGCCGGGGCGTTCGAATCCACGGAACCCATCCACATCAGGCCTTCCGACATATCGGCGGCAGTGGAAACCACGGTGCACAACGTCATCACAAGGAAAGCCGCAATCGCCGTGAACAGCATCACCAATACCGCGCCAAATCCTGCAAAATCGCCATTTTTCACGCTCAGACGCACACGTTTGCCCCACAGCAAGCGCGTGCGACGTTGAATGGACGCAAGCCGGGCATCGCCTTGGCCGAAGCGGATGATTTCGCCGATGCCACGCATGTCGTCAAGCATTTCGTCATCAAGGGCGGACGACTCCTTGCGCAGTTCCGGACCGATGCCGCGCACCGCTGATGCAAAGAGTTTCGGCAGTATGACGCCGATAATGAGGTGCGCGATGATGAGCGTCGCCGCAAGGGGCGGACTGAGGGTGAGTAGCGCGAGCGCGTAGACGACGGTAGTCACGATGGCGATGACGACCGGGCTGATGGTGTGTGCGAAGAAGATTTCCAACAGTTCCACGTCGGTGGTGACCAGTGCGATCAGGTCGCCTTTGCCTTTGCCTGCAAGCTTGGCGGGGGCGAGACGGCGCAGGGCCGCGAAGGCTTTCGCACGGAATAGCGCAAGCAGACGGAACGCCACGTTATGGTTCATGAACTGTTCGGCGTAACGCATGCCGCCGCGGATCAGCGCGCATACGGCCATGGCTGCGAGCGCCGCGGGAACGCTGAGGTTCCAGACCGGCGAGCCGACTGCAGCGAAGGCCGCCGCGATGCCGAACACCGGCAGGAAAGTGGCGGCGAGATGGCCGAGCGTGCCGCAGACGCACGCGACGATCATGTACTTGCGCTGCGGCCCAACCTCTTTGAGCAAACGCGCAATCACCCGCGCCGTCGGCATTGCCTTCGCGTCCGATTCTGCCGAATCGGACATCCGAACGCCCGTTTTCGCACCCTGTTCGTCCGTTTCTGCAGAATCGGACACTTGGAGACCCATTTCCGCACGCTGCGTGACCGATTCTGCAGAATCGGACGCTTTAAGTGCGTGGGATGCAGAGGTGGAATGGGTTGCGTTATTGCGTAGACCTATGTTTTCTACGGTTTGTTGGGCGCGGAACAGTTTGGCGTACGTGCCGTTGGCACGCATGAGTTCGGCATGTGCGTCCTGCTCCGTCACGCGCCCGCGTTCGAACACCACCACATGGTCGGCATCGGCCGCATTCGCCATGCGATGCGTCACCATAATCACGGTTTTGCCCCGATCCGCAAGCGCCCGAATGGTTTGCAGAATCAGGGTTTCGCTTTCCACATCGACGCTGCTGGTGGCTTCGTCGAAAATGTAGACTGCAGATTCCCGCAGCAAAGCGCGCGCGATGGCGATGCGTTGCCTCTGCCCTCCCGACAGGTTGCTTGCACCCTGCTCGATAACCAGGTCAAGTTCTTGCGATTGCGCACGCACGAAATCGCTGATATGCGCCGCTTCCAGCGCTTGCCACAGTTCGTTTTCGGTGGCATCCGGCTTGGCCATCAGCAGATTGTC